>Ga0302182_10000194_pt1 | contig 42489 bp, 55 predicted proteins | sample I_Palsa_N3_1_FD_198781 | JGI IMG/M metagenome (GOLD analysis project Ga0302182, IMG submission 198781) | Peat permafrost microbial communities from Stordalen Mire near Abisko, Sweden - I_Palsa_N3_1 | ecosystem: Environmental > Terrestrial > Soil > Palsa > Peat permafrost | place: Sweden...
TTACGCATGCCGGAATGGTCTGGCCGGGAAGAAACTTTTCATTCACGCGCTGCTGCTGAGCGATCGATTCGCAAACTTCTTTCTCGTGCGCCCACAGCCGCACCTGGTGAGTTTCCTTGCGTCCGAGAACAATCGACAGCGCCGTGCCCCATGCCCCCGCGCCGATGATCGCAATGTTGCTCATGCGTGCTTCGCTCCCACGCGGTTTTCCGTGCCCGCCAATATGCGGCGGATGTTCTCGTGATGCTTAACGACGATGAGCAGGGAAGTGGTGGTAATCACCGCCAGGATCAGAGCTGTGTGAGCCCACGGATACAATTCGAAAGCGAGAAATGGAAATGAGGCGACAGCTAGAATCGAGCCCAGCGATACATAGCGAAAAATAATTACGACTCCGATAAAAATTGCAGCAGCAATTAACACCGATGTAGGAGCGACTATAGCGAATGACCCCAACGCCGTTGCGACCCCCTTGCCTCCGTGAAATTTCAACCACACCGGAAATATATGACCCAGCACCGCGAATAAGGCGGCTAAGGACATGGGCACAAAAGGTAGAACGTCGATACTCCCCGTTCGAAGCCCCATCCGAATCCATAAAAAATAGGACAAGAGCGCGGCGATCGCTCCCTTGAGGGCATCGAGCAACAGCGTCATGATTCCGAGCACTGGCGATGTGCGGGAGACATTCGTCGCTCCGATATTTCCGCTGCCGCTTTGGCGTACGTCCTCACCGCGGAAGATGCGTACCAGCAGATATCCAAAGGGAATCGAACCCAGCAGGTAGCTTGATGCGGCGATGATGATGAGTGTCGACAAGTGCGTGCTGGGCTAACGCAGAGCAAATTCCGCAAGCTTCGTGTATTTTGAGCCGCCGGCAGAAAGCTGGCTCTGATAAAGAAAAAACTCGCGGACGGTCATGGTACCAAACTCCGGCGGGGGAAAAGCCGACAGTTTTTCTTGCAGGTGCTGAAACTTGCGGTTCGGGCGATCCGCTTTCTGCGAGCGTGGCGATCCCGAACTGCCGCCTCGCGCCAGCGTAAGGTGCGGTGTAAAAGCATACTCCTCTTTCGGAATGTCGAGCGATGCCAGCCTGTCATCCACTATCGAAGCCAGAGCAGGAAGCGCTAACCCTCCCTCAATACCGATCCAGAACACCCTCGGTGATCGCGCGGTTGGAAAGAATCCGTAACCGCGGAAGTTCATTGCGAAACTTTCAGCAGCAATCGTTTCCAGAGCATGCCTGATCTTGTCGACGTCTTCCCCGGGCTTTTCACCGATGAATTTCAAAGTCACGTGCAGCGATTCGGAGCGCGCCCAACGGGCATCCGGAGCAAATTCGCGCACGCCGTCGAGAAAGCGGGCGATTCGACTGCGGATAACATCGTCGATGTCGAGGGCAACGAAAAGGCGCATAGGAAGCTCTTAGCTCTTAGCCTTTAGCTTGAATCGTTGAGCGGCGGAACTCCAAGCTAAGAGCCAAGAGCCAAGAGCCAAGAGCTAAGAGCTTCTCTTCACATCAACTTCTTGCGCACCATATCGAGCGCCAATGTCGTTGCGAACCAGCGAATGCGTTTGCGGTCGCCGGGGAAGTTCCGCTCAATCACTTCCGTCCCACCAGCGCTGGCTAAGGCGTGAAATACCAATCCCACAGGCTTCTCCGGCGTTCCTCCGCTTGGCCCGGCAACACCCGTGATTCCGATGCCGAGTGTAGCCTCGCAGCGGTAGCGGATGCCCTCTGCCAGCGCCGCCGCCACTTCGCGGCTCACCGCGCCGTGACGTTCGATCATGTCGGCGGGCACTCCCGCAAGTTCAGTCTTGACCGCATCCGCATAGACGATCGCGCCGCCGGCAAAATAACGCGAACTGCCGCCGATCGAAGTAATGCGTTCGCCAAGCAGACCGCCCGTGCATGATTCCGCGACGGCCAGCGTGGCGTTACGCATCTGCAGCCAGTAGCCAACGATTTGCTCGAGCGACTCGCCATTCCGCGAGTACACCGTATCGTCGAGTTCTTCCTCGACCGCGTCGGCCGCTTCGTCCACGCGCGCCTGCGCGGCCTCCATGGTCTCGGCGCGTGATTTGAAATGCAGTTGGATCTCTCCCGCTCCCGCCAGAATAGTGGTCTGCACATCGGCAAAGCGCTTGTAGATGGGAGCCACTCGGGCATCTACATGAGATTCGCCGAGCATCGCTACCTTTAATACGCGAGTCGCCAAAAATGCCGGTGGCAACTTCGCGCGCAGCCGCTCGCGGCATTCCGCCTCGAACAAACCCTTCAACTCGTGCGGAGGCCCGGGCAGCAGGATGACAATGCGCTCGCGTCCATCGAACTTGCCGCTCAGCCACTGTCCCGGCGCAGTGCCATTCGGATTAGGAAGCACCACCGCGCCCTCGAGCACATCAGCCTGCTTGGCATTGTTCGCAGACATTTTCCAGCCGCGCGCGGCGAATCGCCGCTCAATCCCGGCCAGAATTTCTTCATCCCGATGCAACGGAAGACCCAGAGCTTCGGCAACGGCTTCACGGGTAAGGTCGTCTTCGGTGGGACCGAGGCCGCCGCTGAAAATCACGATCTCCGAGCGAAACAGCGCATGCTGAGCGGCCGCGACGAGTCGCTTGAGATCGTCGCCGACCACGCACTTGTAAACCACCTCCACGCCTAGTTGATTGATCTGCTCGGTGAGATAGAGGGAATTCGTATCTGTACGGAAGGGCGTCAGCAACTCGGAGCCAACCGCAATGATCTCAGCGTCCACGGCTAGAAGTGTAAATGATAAAGGCAGTTCTCAGTTCTCGGTACTCAGTTCTCAGCCTTAAAGGTTAGGTTTTTTCTGAGAACTGAGAACCGAGAACTGGCTTCAGCTATTCCGGCAGCAGCGGCAGCCCGGCATTATTCCACGAAAGATGATGCACCGCGTCCGTAGTGGCAAGAATCACGCTTCGTCCCGGCGCAAAAGCTAGTCCAACCAGGCCATGGCCTGCAACTTCCAGGCTAGCTTTGCCTTCCGGCGTGATCTTCACAATGCCGCGCCGGCCAGAGAGCGATGCCGCCACATACAGATTGCCCAGCGAGTCGAAAGCCAAGCCCTGCGGGCGTCCCAGGCCGCGGAAGAATGTGTGTACCGTCCCCTGCGGATCGATTCTGTGCACGCAGTCAAAACTCGAGGTGGTCGGCCCGGTCACAAATAAATCTCCCTGCGGACCGAAGGCCAGATGGTATGCCGAAACGCTCGGCTCCAGCGTGGCGAACACAAACATCTGCTGGTCGCGGCCAATTTTAAAAATCGTGCCGCTACGGTCGCCCACGTAGAGATTCTGATTCCGGTCAAAAGCCATGCCCGTGGCCACGCCCATGCCCTCGGCGTACGTAGTCATGCTTCCGTTCTGCGCCACGCGATATACAGCGCCGTCGTGGCGGGAAGAAACGTACATCTGTCCCTGCCGGTCGAAAGCGATCGCGGTCGCGTTCATCATCTCCATGACGAACGGCTTCACAACATAATTGGTATCGATCTTGAAGATCGCAACCGGAACTTTCTGCCCGCGCGATCCTGAAAAAGTCGCGTAGATATTGCCTTGCGCATCGAGCGCCGGGTTCGTAACAGGATGCAAACTCTCGGCAATAGGCACCGCGACCTTGACCGTGTGCGCATTGCTGATATGCCCCTCGGCGGCCACAACCACGGGGCCCGAAGTCGCTCCCTCAGGAACACGAGCGACGAGAAAGGCATCCGAGCTGATGACGACGCCGCCCTCTACGTCGCCGAACTGCACGCGCGGGCGCTGATACTGCGGCGGCCGCAATCCCGAACCCGCAATGCGCACTTCGCCGCCTGCCAACGCCAACACCGGCGACACAGACTCGATGTGCGGTCCGCCATTCGTGCTTTTCTTACCGAGGATACGATCGGAAAATCCCATGAGGAAATACTCACACTACTTTTGAAGGCCTATCTCAGAAGACCCTATCTTAGAACATTAAAGTGCAATAAGAGGTGCATACCTCCCAGCGCGCAAAGACCCGCGGCGACGTCGTCCAGCACAATCCCGCTACCTTCTGGAAGCGCCTCCAATTGTCGCACCGGAGGCGGCTTTACGATATCGAAGGCTCTAAAAAGTATAAAGCCCGCCAGAAAAGATTTCCAAGTAAGCGGCACGGCAATCAGAGCGACCAGTTGACCCGCAACCTCATCGATCACCACGAACTGCGGATCTTTTATTTCCGAACCTCGCGCAACCCGAGTGGCAGCGGGGATGCCGATCAGCGTGACCACCAGCGCCAACGCGATTGCCAACGGCGTCCGGAGCGAAGTCGCGAGAACATACGCCAGCGCCGCCCACAACAACACCGTTACCGCCGATGCCCAGCTGCCGGGCCCGGGCCGCAATCGCCCGATTCCGAAAAACGTGGCGACGATCGTTGCCCACGACGGAGTTCGCTCGAGCGTCTTCACAATTCCTCGTCCGTGTCTTCCGGCGTAGTCTCTCGAATCTGCTCATCCGCGTCCGTGACCGGCGACGGAATCACATAACCTCCGCTCGCCCATTTACCTAGATCAATAGTGCGGCAGCGGTCGCTGCAGAAAGGGAACTCCGGGTCACCGCTCTTCACGGTTTTCTTGCAGATCGGGCAGCGAAGTTTCAGAGTGCGCTTGCGTGCCATGGCGGGAAATGTTCCAGGTTCTTGCCGGCCAAACTTTTGAATATAAAACGAACCGCTACAGAATCTTCACCACCAGATCGTAATCGTGCGCTTCCGTGATCTGGCAACGGTAAAACTCGCCCGGCTGCGGCTCGGTGTCTTCCGGAAACTCATTCACAAAAACTTTACCGTCGATCTCGGGTGCATGCATCGAAGTGCGGCCCTCCATCAGCAGATCGGTTTCTTCCGACGTTCCCTCGAGCAACAGATCAAACTCTTGTCCGACGAGCGCCTTCTTTTTCTTCTTGCTGATCTGCCGCTGAATTCCCATCAGATGCTTTCTCCGCCGCTCGATCTCGCGCACCGAAACTTTCCCGTCCAATCCATATGCATCCGCCCCATCCTGATCGGAATAGGAAAAAGTTCCCATCCAGTCAAACTGAGCTTCGCGGACAAATTCGCACAGCTCTTCAAATTCCTTCTCGCTTTCGCCCGGAAAGCCGACAATAAACGACGTACGCAAAGTCAGTCCAGGAATCGTGCGCCGCATCCTCTCAAGCGACCGCAGAAAAACATCCGCTCCGCCGCCGCGCTTCATGCGCTTCAGCACCGCCGCCGACGCATGCTGCAGCGGCACATCCATGTAAGAACAAATCTTCTCCGACGATGCAATCGTCTCCAGCAACTTGCCCGTAATCTTGTTGGGATACGCATACAAAAATCGAACCCATCGCAAGTCTTCGATCTTTGCCAGCTTCTCAATCAGCAGCGCCAGGCCATCCTTCAGTCCGAAATCTTCGCCGTAGCAAGTTGTGTCTTGCCCGATCAGAGTGATCTCGCGCACGCCAACTTGTGCCAACCGCTCAGCCTCCGCAATCACCGACTCAAAGCGCCGCGAACGAAATTGCCCGCGCAACTGCGGGATAATACAAAACGTACAAGGATGATCGCAGCCCTCAGCGATCTTGATGTAGGCCGTCGACTTCGGCGTAGCCAGCACGCGCGGAGTTTCATCGTCGTACAAGTAGTTGGGAAGATCCGCAATCGCGCCATCCCATTGCCCGCGCGAGAATCGTCCCTGCGCCGCCCGCGCATCGCCCTCGGCGCGCGAAGGCAACACCACAAACGGAGAATCCAGATTCGCCGCAGCAACCTGCAGCGGAGCCGCAATGCCCGCCGCCACCAAAATATTCTGCAATTCCCCCGTTCCCACCACAGCGTCCACTTCAGGAATGCGCTTGCGGATTTCGTCGCGATAGCGCTCCACCAAGCAGCCAGCCACGATCAACTTCTTCGCCCGCCCTGAAGTTTTGTGCCCAGCCATTTCGAGAATCGAATTGACCGATTCCTGCTGTGCGCTCTCGATGAACGAACAGGTATTCACCACGATCACGTCAGCGTCTTCGGCGCGAGGCGAGAGTTCGGCCCCTGCGCGCGCCAGAATGCCCATCATCACTTCGCTGTCGACCAGATTTTTAGGGCACCCCAGGCTGACGAAGCCCACTCTCTGCGGACGAGTTTCTCGAGTCCGGTCTTCCGAGACGGAGTCAGTCGCTTTTTCGCTGGAACGGGGAACTGTGAGGGTTTTCGACGGCATGTAATCTCACTATTCTAACATTCTCAAGCCGCATTCCCCGGATCAGATCCCGCCCTACCAGCGCACCTGAACCGCTGCTTGACCCTCGGCACCACAAAAGATAGTACCTGTGGAAGAAAACCTTATCCTTGCGTGCTACCCTAGGCGTTACCGAAACAAATGTGAGTCCCGCATCCTGGAGGGGAAATGTCTGGGAAACATGCCGTTATCGCAGTCATGGCAGTGACCATGTCCATTCTCGGCGCCTGCGCGTCGGCCCAGGATGACATGCACTTAGCCCAGGATGAGAAAAACGAACTGACCGGTATGATTGGCCGCATCTTCATCAGCGACCAGGGCATTCAGGGCCCGAATGCGCCAGCCATCAATCCTTTTGTTCGCTCTGGTAACGGGCTCACCTTCGAAGTAGATTATGCGCGCCATCTTTTCGCGACGCCCATCTTCGGCATTTCAGGCGAAGTGCCCGCGGCATTCAATCTTGATGAGAAACTTAACTCCGGCGGCGACGTTGTTCCGAAGAGTTATAAGCAGATCTTCGTTGCTCCCTCAGTTCGCGTGAATTTCTTCCCAGAGACTGCAGTCTCGCCCTGGGTCAGCATCGGCGGCGGCTTCGCCCACTTCAGCGAAAGCAGCAATCTTAATTACTACGGTCCCAATCCTGGCACTTCCTCGACATCTGGCGTACTCCAGGGCGGATTCGGCCTGGATGTGAAAGTCTGGCGCCGCTTCAGTATTCGCGGCGAGGTACGCGACTTCTGGTCGGGTGAGCCGAATTTCCCATTGGCCGATACAGGCAAGAGCCGCCAACACAATTACTTCGTAGGCGGCGGCGTAGTCTGGCATTTCCACTAACGATAGGGATCATTTAAATCGCGCGGTCAGATCCGGAACGGAACACGCGTGTCATCCCGACACTCTTGTCATCCCGAGCAACGCGAGGGATCTTGGTTCTTGCATGCACTACCCGTCGTGACGTCGCAGGCAATCACTAAGATCCCTTACTTCGCTCGCGATGACAGCCGGCACAGCGCATCCGTGCCACGAGTGCTCCAGATCTACTTCTTCGCCGCCGCTTCCACGTCGTCATACAACTCCGGCAACTGCACCGCGTCGTCTGCGGAATTTCCAAACCGCGCCGATTCGTATGCATCGGTGAACCGCGAAACCCGTTTTCGCAACCGCTCATCCGGGATGACCCGCACAAATTCCTGCGCCGTCTGGTTTGCGGACTTTTGCGTTCCGCGCCGAGCCAGAAACCGCGCCATTCGCTCGTACCACATCGCGGCAGCCTGATCCGGCGATCGCTCCGGATGCGCACTCAGCCTCCTCGTGCGAATCATCCGTGCAATCCGCCCAGCATTGCCCAACCCCAGCAAGAGAAGAATAAGTAGCGCAACGCCTCCGAACCATCTTCCCGGAGCCTGCTCCGCACCCCGCTGATTTCTTCGCGCCCAATTCAACATCCGCGCGTACCGCAGACGGGCCCACATTCGCACGCGCTCAAATGAACTTCGCGTCCCGCTCAGCACCGTCCGCCCTAGAATCGACTGGTGCGACGAGTCATAGCTGACCACCCACTCCCGCCAGAACGAAGACGCAGCGTCCAGATAGAGCATCACGCGGCCCCATCCTTCCGGCGACCCGTTCGTGCCGCCGGGCGTGGGATCGAACGTGACCCAGCCATAGTTTGGGAAATACGCTTCCACCCAGGCGTGCGCATTCCTGGCGCGGACCACGTAATTGCCCGTGACATCATTGAATTCATCGCTTGTGAAACCGTTGACCACGCGCGAGGGAATGCGCAGCGTCCGCAGCATTACCGCCATCGAAGAAGCGAAGTACTCGCAGTGCCCTTGCTTGCGCTCGAAAAGAAAGTTCGCCAGTGGATCGGCAACCGGCGCACTCGGCAATTGCAGCGTGTATCCGTAATACGTCTTCAAATATTGTTCGATCGCGACCGCCTTATCGTAGCTGTTGGAAGCCGAGCCCGAAGCCTGCGCCGCCAGCTGCGGAATTCGCGGATCGAGCGCAAGAGGCACTTGCAGATAAATTGGAGCAAATCGCGGAAGATAATCTCCCGCCGCGCGAAGCTGCTCGGGCGAAGGCGTCGAGATATCAGAATCCGCCTCATATAAACTCACGGCACGCTCGCCATCAAGATCGAACAACGCTCCACCTGCATCAGTGTTCACCGAACGGTAGGCCCCGCTCACGCGCCTCGCCCACGGAGCGAGAAAAAAAACGTTCGTTCCAATCGGCTCCATCAACACGCGGTAATGAATCAAATGAGTCGATTTTCCGGGAGCCGCTTGAGGCGCGACCGGGAACCCCCCATACCCATCCTGCAGCAACCGGGATTGTTCAGGCGCGCTCGACCACTCCCTGCCATTAAAGTTTGTCAATGCCACGCCGCGCCAATGCAGCGCGTACCGGCCATGCGGGTCGCCATCAATCTGAATGTGCATCACTACCGAGTTCGACTGTTGAATCTGCCCGATTCGCCCCAACTGCACGCGATCGCCGAAGCCGGTAGAAAAATCCGTGCCAAACGAGTAGCCGCCCAAATAGCCCGCCGACACGCGAGGCATAAGAAAAAATACCGCCGTAGCGCCAGCCAATATCATGACCACTAAAACCGGAGTAACTCGCGCCAGCGAGAAAGCCAGGTGCCGGTGTTCATGCGCGTCGCTCGAGTGTCGCGCCTGAAAGCGCGCGGCTCGCCCCGACCTCTGCATTTCCATCAGGATGAATGTTGCCACCGCGGTCAACATGAATCCCGCAAAGAAAATCAGGAAGACGCTATCCACCGTCAACACAGCCGAGGCCAGCACCATCAGGAACGCCAAAATTGCCAGCATCGTGTGGTCGCGATCACGACGCAGCGAAAACGACCGCACCACCACGGCGAACAGTACCAAGTGCACGGTCGCAGTCAGAAAACTTCGGGAAAGCAAAAAGTAGTCCACGCCGTAGAAAACGAAATAAGCGATGGTCAACGGCGCGGTCCAACGCTCCGAGATCACAATCCGCCGCCGCTCCGCCAGCAAGTATCCGCGCAGCGCCAGCGCTATGCCGGTTAGCAGGATCGCCGGCAATCCCAGTCCGCCCGTGCTGGCTAAAGCGCCAAATCCCATCAGCACAAGCAAATACAGCGAAAGCTCAAAGTATTTATGGATTGCCTGCGGAACAGGAATCACGCCGGATTGTGCGTCAGATTGCGGCATAGGGCTGGATCTACTCTATTGTTCGCCAAGTTCCCCCAATAAGGGAAGGCTTTCCTGCACATTTCTTGCACCGAAAGTCACGTGTAGCTCGAGCGGCTTTTCTTCGAGCTGGCACAGCGTCATGTTGCCTCATTTTCCTTCGCAGGCTCGGCGGCTCATGCGATTCGGGTTTTGTAACAGGCCATTCCTTCGAGGCGTGAGCATTCTCGCACGGGCCTCAGGATTCGCCCGAAGCGCGCCTGCCTGTTCCGTTTTCGTAAATAAGTAATGCTCTGCGTCAGCGCGCCGGGCTTCGGGTGGATAGTAAGTTAAGTTTTTCTTTTAATTTACGGACCTCATAGTTTGGCCACGAGAAAAAGTTTCTATTGCGGAGATTAGTCGTATGAATTCATGGGCGAAACGCGTGGAGGTCGCAACCAACATCGCGATTCTTTGCGCCTTCATTATGGTAGTAGCATTGGCCGCTCAGAGACTGTTGAGTACTCGCGGCAATGCACACAACGGGGAGCCCGCAATTGGGGCAAGAGTAACGCTTGCTGGAGTTGATTGGTCGAAAGCTGACCGCACCCTCGTTCTGGCGCTGAGCACGACATGCCATTTCTGCAGCGAGAGCGCACCCTTTTACAAGAGACTCTTGACCGATGCCAGCAGCCACGGCGTTCCGGCCTGGGCAGTGTTGCCCCAGCCGATTGACTCCAGCCGAGCGTATCTGACGGGGCTGGGAGTACCCCTGCCGAATGTTCTCCAAAGCTCTCTTGGCGAGATTGATGTCGCGGGTACGCCGACCTTGCTCATCGTGGATGCGCGGGGAAAAGTCCAAAAGGCTTGGGTCGGCAAGCTAGCCGCGGACCGCGAGGAACAGGTAATGGCTGCGTTACGGTGATTGCTATCGGGATCGAAAACAAGTTCTGACCGTAATGGTTGGATATAAAGGAGAGGACTATGAAGGGTATCGCTCAAAATAAAATCGCAAGAAAACTCGTGCTGCTAGCTCTTTTGGCGGGCACCCTGGCTTACCTGCGTGCTCCATCCAAGGTCTACGGAGAAACATGCTTGCAGGAGTGCGAGGCCGCGCTTCAGGCTTGCGGAGCTGCCTGCCACGGCGTTGGTACTTGCATAGGAGAGTGTTTCGACCTGTATGTCGCATGCGAAAAACGCTGTGAATAGTTTCGGCGTTGAGTGGTTAATACTTTCTGGGAGGTCTTGAACTCAAGCCGCCTCTTTTTTGAAGAAGGGGCTTTGAGAGGTCGACGAGTTCAGGGCACCGTCCAGCCAATCAGGTAACACATGGTTGACCTACGCCAGATTTTTCCAGCCGGGTTCGATACCGTCGGGCAGTTCCACCACCGGGAACAATCCGAAGTATAGTGATAAAATCTTTCCAGTCAGGCATCGGTCTCACGCGACGTACTCTCGCCAACCCCGCCAGGTCCGGAAGGAAGCAACGGTAACGGGCTCTTGCGTGTGCAGTGAGGTCCCGGTGCCTGGCTTATTTTTTTCCACCCTCCGCAGCTTTACTCCTCAAACCCGCCGCCTGGCTTTGACAACTCTTTACAACTCTTTGCGCAAGAATCCCGATTTCCCTTCGTCTCTGGATAACAGCTTCACTCATTCCAAATTCGAGGGTCAGAGACGTGCGCAATCTTTCATCAAAACCAGTCGCCCCAACCGTCACCATCTACGTTTCCGGCAGTCTCTCTAAAGGACATCTCACCTATCTCGATCAACTCGTAGCCTCAGCCATCCACTGCGGCCTATGGCCTCTGCTGAACCTCAACCATCTCGCCGAACTGGATCGTGTTGCCCTCGGCTATCTCATGGGAGGCGAAGGCCGTGATTTTGGCATGGTAGCCTGCCCGAATTTTGTTCGTGAATGGATGCAACACGAATCAGCCTACCGCGCCGCCTGATTCGCATCGGCTTCATTTCATGAACTGGCCAGACAGCCGCATCCGTTTTCCCTAAAGCTTCAGCCTTATCCGGCCGATAGAAATGAAGGCAGAATTCGAGGAGAAGATCGGCAGCGGCTGTCTGCACTGCTCCAGTTCAGTGCGCCATGTACCAAAATCGAAACAGGTGCATGGCTTCACCCTGACTTTCAGCGGCACCATCTACGCGGAGGAACTTCATCGCTGGCTCCGCGATAGCGAAAGAGCGTTGGCCGTTCGCAAAGGTCGTTCCTTCGGCGTAATCGTCGACATGAGATATCTTCTGCCGCTCGGCCCCGAAGCTCGAGCCGTCATCCTCGACGGCCAGCGCCTCTTCAAAGACAGCGGCCTTCAGCGCTCCGCCGTAATTCTAAAAACTACGGCTATCACCAATCAATTCCGGCAACTGGCAAAGGATTCCGGCGTATACCGCTTCGAGCGCTACATCGATGCTTCCGAAGATCCAGAATGGCTCGAACATGCTCTCGCCTGGCTGCAATCGCAAATCGACCCCGATCAAATCCCCGCGCCCAGCTTTCAGCGTTAGACTTTCTGCTCCCAATCCTGCAAAATACTGTGTCTTAATATTCAGGAGCATTCATTGACCACTCCCGTTCGCGTCAGAGCTAAAATCAGCGCCCTCGGCACCTATGTGCCGCCCAAACTGCTCACCAACGCCGACCTCGAAAAAATGGTCGACACTTCCAACGACTGGATTCTCGCTCGCGTCGGCATTCACGAGCGCCACATCGTTGAAAAAGGAGTAGCCACCAGCGATCTAGCAGTCGAAGCCGCCAAGAAGGCGCTGGCCCAGCGCGGCCTCGCCGCCAGCGACATCGACGCCATCATCGTTGGCACGGTCACGCCCGACATGTTCTTCCCCTCGACCGCGTGCCTGGTTCAGCACAAACTAGGCGCTCAAGGCGTCTGGGGATTCGATCTCTCCGCCGCCTGTTCCGCTTTCATCTTCGCCGTGAACACGGGAGCGCAATTCATCGCCAGCGGCACCCACAAGCGAGTCCTCGTCATCGGCGCAGACGTAATGTCTTCCATCATCGATTACACCGACCGCGCCACCTGCGTAATCTTCGGCGACGGAGCAGGCGCCGTAATTCTCGAACCCGCCGAAGACGATTCCGTAGGACTGATCGATTTTATCAACGAGATCGACGGCTCCGGCGGATGCTTTCTGCAAATGCCCGGCGGCGGCAGCCTCAATCCGTCCACGCGGGAAACCGTCGACAAGAAAATGCATTACGTCCACCAGGACGGCCAGCAAGTCTTCAAGTTCGCCGTGCGCAAGCAAACCGAAGCCTGCCTGAAGCTGCTCGAACGCAACGGCCTGACAGGCGCTGATATCGACGCCTTCATCCCGCATCAAGCCAACCTGCGCATCATCAACGCCACCGCCGAGCGCCTAGGCCTGCGCCCCGAAAGCGTGATCGTCAACATCGAGCGCTACGGCAACACCACTGCGGGAACGATCCCGCTAGCCATGAACACAGCCATAGAAGATGGCAAGCTGAAGAAGGGAAGTCTCGTCCTAATGGCCTCAGTAGGCGCAGGCTTCACCGTAGGCGCAACGTTACTACGCTGGGCGTTTTGATTGTCATCCTGAACAAGCGTTTTTTGCGCAGTGAAGGATCCGCGCGAAGCGTCGCGTTTTTTGCGACGCAATAATCGCGCGTTTGGATCGCTTCCTTATCGAACTAATCCTCTACGCGAGATCTCGCGTTCCATGACGTTCGTAACGCCCCCGCACCCGTTTCACTAGCCTCCGCCCGCACCCGGTTGTTATCCTTTCCCAAACGCCGCCTCACGTGGGGATGTCGCGGCCGTGCAAGCTCATGCTTCGTGTTACATGCTATTGCGTGCTGCTGACTATCGCTTCCATAGGTCAGGCCGCTGCCCAGAGATCGAAAGACAACTCCCAGGAAACCAAGCTTCTTGTGATGGAGCACCTCTGGAACGAAGCTCAGGTGAATCGCGACGCTCGCGCACTCGATTCCATGATCGGCAGCCAGTTCGTCAACACTGAATACGATGGTGAAGTCAGCGATAAAAGCAAGTTCCTCGCCGACGTCAAAGATCCTCAGTTCAAGCCTGACAGCGTGACGATTCAGGACGTGAAAGTCAGCATGTACGCCGACTCAGCCGTGGTCGTCGGCATCTACCACACCAAAGGAATCTACCACGGCAAGCCGTACGACCACTTCGGACGATTCACCGACACCTGGGTATTCACTGAAGGCCGCTGGCAATGTGTAGCCAGCCACACCAGCCTGCTGAAGAAATAAGAAGTAAGAAGTAAGAAGTAAGAAGTGATGTACCGCAGAGGTGCGAGGGCTTCCCACCAGTATTCACCGCCATAAAAAGTTTTAATACGTAAAACTGCTTCCGCACCTCCCCGCCATTGATCTAAGCAGAAGTGAGCCTTTACCGCTCGCCACAACTCCAAATGGAAGCGACGCCCAAACCCCAACGCTGGAAGCTCCTCCTAGCCTTCGCAATAATCTATTTCGTCTGGGGATCAACCTTCTTAGCAATCCGCATCGGCGTGCGAGAAGTCCCGCCATTCCTCCTGGCCGGAGTCCGCTTCCTAACCGCCGGCGCCATACTCTACGCCTGGATGCGCGCCACAGGCACGGCCCAACCCACCCGCCGCGAGTGGGCGTCCGCAACGCTGCTAGCCGTACTGATCTTTTTAGTCGACTACGGATGCGTCTTCTGGGCCGAGCAGCGCGTCCCCTCTGGAATCACAGCGGTCATGATGGCGACCATCCCAGTCTTCACCGCGCTAGCCGAAATTCTAATCCTGCGCACGCAGCAGCTAACCTTCCGCCTTGGCATCGCGCTCTTAGTAGGTCTAGCAGGAGTAGCAGTCCTGGTAAGCCGCTCGGTAAGCTTCGGCGACGCTCCCATCGAAAGCTCCGGAGCGCTAGCCCTGGTCCTAGGCGCGATCAGTTGGTCGCTAGCCTCAGTCCTCTCGCGCAAGCTGACCTTGCCACAATCAAAAGTAATGAGCTCCGGCGCGCAAATGCTAGTAGGAGGAATCCTGCTCCTCCTAGCCGCAGCCACATTCGGCGAGTTCCACAACTTCCATGCGCAACAAGTCTCAGCCCGAGCGTGGCTAGCGCTAGCCTACCTAATCGTAGCCGGCTCCATCGTAGCCTTCACCGCCTACGTCTGGCTAATCCACCACGAAGCCCCCACCAAAGTAGGAACCTACGCCTACGTAAACCCAGTAGTAGCAGTCATCCTAGGATATTTTCTAGCCGCCGAAGCCCTAGGCCCCAGAACAGTTATAGGAACTCTCTTCGTGCTAGTAAGCGTAGTGGTAATCACAACCACGCCAAAGAAAACAAACCCCGCAAAGCTAACTCAGGAAATTGAAGCGGCCGAGCCGTAGCGTGCGGAAGCTCCGCACTGCGCGTATTCGCCAAGTGTCCATCAGCCCTGTCATCCTGAGCGAAGAAACTGCTTCGCGAAAAGCGAAGCAGTTTCGCAGTCGAAGGACCCCTGCACTGCTGGTGCCTCCTGTGCTGCCTCAGGGAACTCTCTCCGCGCAGTCAGCATCGTGGGACGCCTTGGCGCGTATCAGGCGCTAGGCCCGCTCGCATGTCCACCGTCGCGAAAACGCGTTAGTCCCCACGGCATGAAGACAACCTAGTTTGCTCGCTGGACTAAGTCCGTGACACATGAGCATTCCCACTCAAGCCAAAACGGGGCCTGGGTGGGCACCGACTGTCGTCCGGCGGGTGTGGAAATTCAGAGCAACGAGGCGTATCATTCCGCCTGCCCTCAAAAGAAAAGCATGTTCGACATCATCGCGGGTACGGCTGGTATCGTCGGTCTGGGCCTGACCGTCTGGACCCTAATCGTCGCTAAACAGGCTCGTACCGCCGCCCGCGAGGCGCGTGCCGCAATCAGGATGGATAATGCCGCGGAGGAGTTCAAGAAAATCGCAGTCATTGCGAATGAGTTTCTGGGTCACGTTGAAATGGACCAGGTAGACTCCGCTTGCGTCCGCGCTCGTGATCTGATGGCCGCCATGAGCGTCGCTGCCCAGCGGTGGAAGAGTTTGATCCCCGAGGACGAGGTAATTGCATACGACGAGGCCTACGCGCAGATCGGTGTCATATCCCGATCCCTGTCGACGAACGGCCCTCCAGAGAACGCACAACAGAAGCAGAAACTACTGAAAATATCTCACTCAGTTCTCGAAACACTGGGCAAACGCGCAGGTACTTTGTTTTCGGAAGTGGAGACAAGAAAGGACTAGTAATGCCTAGCAATTCTGACTTCATCCCGCTGGTGACGAAGTTGCTCACTCGAACCCGCGAGAACAAGGTTGTGTGGAAAGGCACATACGAGGCTGACATCTTCGTGTGCGTGTTAGAGGGTGGGTTCACTTTTCAGGTAGAGAAGGGGGCGTCAAACTTTCGAAAGCTTGAGATGACCGACAGCGCGGGCGCGACCATTTTCAGGATGAGGGCCGTTGAGCCCGACCCCGAGACCGACCGAGATAACGACCAGCAGTGGGAACCACTCGAGGAGCTTTGGGAGCGGGCTCGTAGAGCCGCTCTTGACATTGACAAGAAAGTAAACGAAGCCTCGAAAATCCTCGATCAGATCTAGGGAGGACTGGATGCGCGGCCCGCTTAGGCCTAGTTTTGGCTTGGAGTGGGACAGTTCGCTCCTAGCAACAACTTTGCACCGCAACCCAAAGAGAAGCGCAGAGCACGGTCCCCCGCGGTCGCGACACCGTCACTGCATTGCCGCAGGTTCATCGCGCACGGGGCCTTCATCCCGTCCTCCTCATCCTGGGAAAATCGGGGAGAGACGGAGTGTTCCGTTCTTTAAAAAACTTGTAGCGCTGCCGCACTCTTCCGTTCCCGATGCGGCTTCACCACAATCTCCACATCGTGATCAAGCGCCACCAGGAAGCGCAGCAGGCGTTCCACCGAGAACTGGCGGAACTCGCCGCGCAGCAGCTTGGAGACATCGGGCTGGCGGACCCCGAACAATTCCGCGGCTTCTACCTGTTTGAGGCCCCGCTTCTTCAGGATTGTGTCAATCTTGAAAACCAGCTGTGCCTTAACCAAATGCTCCTCGGCGTTCGGCACACCAATGTCCTTAAAGACATTCCCGCTTCCACTTTCATAGCTTTGTTTGCTGCTCATTGCTGGCCCTCTCTTGCCATCTGCTCGGCCTCACGGAATCTTTGCTTGACTAACTCGATGTCCCGGCCCGGAGTTTGCCTTCCACTCTTCGATTTTTTCTGGAAAGCATGCAGAACATAAACTCTGCCGGAGTATTTCAGGGTGTAGACGGCGCGGAAAGTATCTCCGCGATAGTCCTTGATCACTTCCAACACGCCTGCTCCGCCGAAACCCCTCAAAACCTTGGCGTCCTCCATGCTTGCTACCGGATTGAGCCACATATAATGCATAGCCCATGTGGTCCTGCACGGGTGGAGGAAATTCCCGGAGATTCTTAAGGCTTGTTCCAATCCAGATCACCGGTTTGAGCGGTGGATTATTAGGCAAGCTGGTTGCAGTATAGTGATATCACTATATAAACGTCAAGAAGAAATATCTGCAATTAGCGTGAATCGCGGCCCCAACGAGAAGCGCAGAGCGGCAAGCGCGTTTCACGGGGGCCGTTGCGACACCGTAAGTGCATTGAGCAAGTTCACCGAGCACAGGGACCCAAGCAGCTGAAAAAGTTTTCCACAGGCCCATTGTGACATCTGACCTTGCGCCGCATACCAAACTTGCGCAATGATGGTCGAGGCCGTAACGGTCGGCACAAGCCAATTCGTGGCTCCGCTAAGTTCCTGTTTCTAAAGAACTTAGTATCTAAGCTCTTTGACATCTAGATCTTGCGAGGAATTTCCCGCTAACGGTAATAATATCCTTGACTAACCCGCGCTGATCTGCTATTGTTCGGACATGGAAAAGCCCAAGACACTTCTGGAAGCAATCCAGCACTTCTCAGATGAGCAGGTTTGCATTGACGCAGTAGCTAAGATGCGCTGGCCCGATGGCCCTGAGTGCCCCGCCTGTCTCGCTAAAAAGCCTTATTACCTCAAGACTCAGAAGCGATTCAAGTGCCGCGAGTGCAGACGCCAGTTTAGCGTCAAGCTGGGTTCGATCTTCGAGGATTCGCCAATCCCTTTGCAGAAGTGGCTTCCCGCAATGTGGATGATCACAAACTGCAAGAACGGTGTTTCGTCTTGGGAGATTCATCGCGCTATCGGGATTACTCAGAAAAGCGCATGGTTCATGCTTCACCGTCTCAGACTCGCCATGAAGCAAGATTACGGATTCGGGCCTTTGAACAAGATCGGCGGACCTGAGAACAAAGTGGAGGTGGATGAGTCATTTTTCGGCGGGAAGATGAAGAATATGCACCGCGAGAAACGTGCGCGTTACGCGGCTGTCACAGGTCACACAGGCGGCGCAACTGGCAAGACTATCGTAGTCGGGCTGCTAGATCGTGAAGCACGAGAGGTCAGAGCCAAGGTTGTGCCGGACACAAAGCGCGAGACCTTGCAAGCGGAGATTTTCAAGAACGTGAAGTTCGGCTCTGCTGTCTACACTGACAATGCCGTACCGTATGACAATCTAAGCTGGAAATACATTCACGAGGTTGTAGATCACTCACAGGAATACGTTCGCGGTCAGGTCCACACAAACGGGCTTGAGAACTTCTGGAGTCTATTCAAGCGGCATCTTCGCGGCACATACGTTGCCGTAGAGCCATTCCACCTTGACCGTTATTTGGATGAGCAGGTTTTCAGATTCAACAATCGGCAGAAGCCGATGGACGATTACGCACGATTCGAGAAAGTTCTAGGACAGGTTGCAAACAAGCGTCTCACCTACGCAGAGCTAACAGGCAAGACCGAAGATGCGAGGACTACGACGCCTGAGCCATTCTAATCCCCGTCGCTTGAAACGTGGTCCGAAGCCGAAGAAACAGGCTTAGGGCCGCGCTTCGGCTTGTCCTTGCGCGAATCCTGGTATTGCTTCTCGCGCTCTAGTAATTCGGTTTTCGAGACTGTTAGAACCTGTCGCAATCCATCTTGAAACTGCCTATACTTTTGCGCTGGCGTCGTGTCGGTGTCGAGTTTAGACTTCATGTGCTTATCATATCCCAACCTTCGAGGTGTTCAATGAACGACTCCGAGACCCGCGAGGTTTTGATTTCCCTTTGCGAGACCGTGAAAGCTCAAGTTTTGTACCTGAATTCGATTCAGACCGGGATGGTGAGGGTGTTCGAGGTATTGAAGGAGGAAATCCCAACCTTCGCGGAACGCTATACTCAGCGAGCGAGCACGGATCTATTTTACAAAGAGTACGCTGGAGCAAGAGAGCAGCTTGGGACACTCGCCGCGCTGCTAGAACGATTGCGGAAGGCTGTTTAGTATTTGACATGGTTCTCCCTTTGGCGCTAATGTGCGCGTAGAGAGATCGTGGTCTGGCCCGGACTGGCATCCGGGCTTTTCTATTTAAACCTTACTTTTCCTTGGAACTCCTCGCCAAATACTTTTTCATAAAAGTTTGGTAATCGTCGTTGTTTCCTAGTTGCGAAATATGCCGCTGATACTCCAAATTAAAATAGGCTTCATGCATCTGTAGATCACTCACGTAATTCTCAACTTCTTCCGCCGACTTAAATCTGTCGAGCGAATTCTTTCTTGCTCGGCGCAGATATTCAGTAGCTTCTTTCTGTACGGCATGGCCAATCTTTTGCAGTTTGAATGTGTTTGGAAGTTGAGGCGGAGGCAGGCACGGAACATGGACAATTCTGTTGTTGTCTCTGATGGTAATGAAAGCATCGCTGCGCTCCTTTGTGTCCATATGGTCACAACACTCTCCGGCAAGTAAATCAGCCATCTGTAGAGCAGCAAGCTGTTTATCGTCGCCCGGTATGCACTCACCAGCGCGGGCCATGTGCGCGAAAAACCGATCAGCCTTCATTCGGTCATATATTTCGATGCAAGCTCGAAGTTCTGTACGGCTATCGAAAATGAAGTCAACTAGATCGCTTCCCGGATGTTTGGAATCGAGATGCTGCAAGACGCCGGAGGTCGCAGTCAAAAATCCCCAATCGTACACTCGTGCTCCAACGTATCCGCGACTCGCTTTCGCGTCGCGGTGCATGAACCATGTATAGGAAACAGTCGCACAAAATCCAAGTAGCGCGAACTGGCTTATTGTTGTCGCCAGCGCAAGAACCTTCGCGTCTGCCGTGGCACGGTTGAACTTCACAAATTGCCCGTCTAGGGATTTACGTTCGCTGTCTTTGAAGTATTCAATGGACGGAGTCGCGTGCAGGCAGGCATCCCAAGCATCGGAAGCGCGCTCCCATTCTTCAACCGAACCCAAAAACCCGCCCAGAACTAGGGCTTTGTTTTTCTTTGGGTCTGTCCCGCTCTCATCAAAGAATGCTCGAAACATCATTAACCACCTTTTGTCGCGCACCCGCTTCGGCATCCCGCAAAGGTGAGGGATAATACGCGCCACGTTGGACCGCACACAATTAACAATATTCTGCAATCATCATTTCCTCACTAACGGGTTAGTAGTCAATGACTTGGTTGCATAATAGGCCAATTTCTTGGGTTACGCAACTATATCATTGCCCCGCTAACGCGATGATTCCAGAGATTTTGCAAAAAAAGGGGGAGGGGGGGTACTGCCCCATTTTAGGTGCACCGCCACTCAAGAGGCGAACCGGCCAACGCCCGCCGCAACCAAGCCCCAAACTTTATTTGCGACCGAAATCCACTACGGCCGAGTCATCCTCTCCGGCTTCACCAGTTGATCAAACTCCTCGCCGGTAAGATACCCTAGCTTCAGCGCCGCCTCGCGCAGGCTGCTGTGCTCCACATGCGCGGTATGGGCGATCTGCGCTGCCTTGTCGTACCCAACCTTGGGAGCCAGTGCGGTCACCAGCATCAGCGAGTTCTTCACGTACCAGTCAACCTTGGCGCGATCGACCTCGATGCCCTTGATCATGTACTCGACATACCCGTGGCAGGCGTCGGCGATCAGCGTGACCGAGTGCAGAAAGTTGTAAATGATCACCGGCTTGTAGACGTTGAGCTCAAAGTTTCCCTGCGAGCCCGCGAATCCCACGGCGGCAGTAGCGCCATGAACCTGAACGCACACCATGGTCATCGCCTCACACTGCGTAGGATTCACCTTGCCCGGCATGATCGAAGACCCAGGTTCGTTCTCCGGAATGGAAATTTCGCCCAGTCCGCAGCGTGGCCCTGAAGCCAGCCAGCGAATGTCATTCGAAATTTTCATCAGCGATGCGGCCAGCGTTTCCATCGCGCCCTGCGCGAAGACAATCTCATCATGAGCCGAAAGCGCGGCAAACTTATTTCCATGCGAGCGAAAGGGAAGTCCCGTAAGTTCAGCAATCTTTTTCGCAGCCCGCTCCGCAAACTCAGGATGAGTATTCAGTCCCGTTCCAACAGCAGTTCCGCCGATGGCAAGGTCGTAAAGCCCGTCCAGCGCCTGTTCCAGACGCTTGATGTCGCGCTCGAGCAGCGCAGCCCAACCGCCGAACTCCTGACCAAAAGTTAAAGGCACTGCATCCTGCAAATGCGTTCGGCCGATCTTCACCACATCATGAAATTCCTTCGCCTTCGCTGCGATCGCGTCGTGAACGCTCTTGATCGCCGAAATCAACGCGTTCTTCACGCGATCCGCAGCCGCGATGTGCATCGCCGCCGGAAACGTATCGTTCGACGACTGCGACATATTCACGTCGTCATTGGGATGAACGGGCTTCTTCGACCCCAACTCACCACCCGCAATTTCAATGGCCCGATTCGCAATGACCTCATTCACGTTCATGTTGGTCTGCGTTCCGCTTCCGGTCTGCCAGACGCGAAGCGGAAACTGATCGTCAAGCTTGCCGGCAATCACTTCGTCAGCAGCCTGCACGATCAGCTTCGCCTTATCCGCAGGCAACTTGCCCAAGTCCTGATTCACCAGCGCGCAAGCTTTCTTGAGCGTGCCAAACGCGCGGATCAACTCAGGCGGCATTGTGTCGCGGCCAATGTTGAAGTGCAGCAGCGAGCGCTGCGTCTGCGCTCCCCAATAAACGCTCGACGGGACTTCAATCTTCCCCATGCTGTCGGATTCAATGCGCGTGCGAGCGGCTGGTTCTGCGATCGGCATAATGATGTCCTTGAATAGAGCGCGAGGATGAGACAACCTCAAATTATAACAAGCACAGCCTATGCCTTTTAGGCGCTGAAGGTCATACTACAGCCGGGCCAGAACCTTGGCGCTTGACGTTATACGCTGTACGGAATAGACTTTGATTGTGATTCGGTCGTTCCGATGTCTGGAGACTGAGCAGCTTCACCGCCGCCAGCGCAGCCGGCGCTTTCAGGCGATCGAGCAGATCGCACGCCGAAAGCTTCGGCAGCTGGAGAGCGCCACAGAACTCCGCGACTTGGCGGCGCCACCGGGGAATCGCTTAGAAGCGTTGCATGGCGGGCGAAAGGGCCAACACAGCATTCGAATAAACGATCAATGGCGTCTCTGTTTCATCTGGCGCGACGGCAATGCGCACGCCGTTGAAATCGTTGACTACCATTAGGGGCATCCATGGCTAAAACGCAAAAACCTCTTCCTCCGATTCATCCCGGCGAAATTCTCCGCTTCGAGTTCATGGAACCGCTCCGCCTCAGCATGAACCGGTTGGCACTCGATCTTCGCGTTCCGGTCACACGCATTGCTGAGATTATCCACGAACGCCGAGGCGTTACCCCGGATACGGCTTTGCGCCTCGCCCGCTACTTCAACACCAGCGCGGGATTCTGGCTGAATCTTCAATCCGCCTACGATCTGGAAGTTGCGCACGACAAGCTCTCGCGCATCATCGAGCGGGAAGTGCGCCCCAATTCGTTTGCCGCTTCCAACGTCGCTCAATAGCCGCAGCTTTTCACTGCAGAGATTTCGAGACCCTGCGTGCTAGAATCATCGACTCCGACTCCACCATGTCCAACATTGTTACAGCCGAAGACGTCGTGACTCTTTTCCAAACGAAGACTGATCCGAACCCCGAAGTGCACACCGACGTCCTTGTGATCGGAGCGGGACCGACTGGCTTGGCTTGCGCTATCGAAGCGCAGAAGCTTGGGCTTCGCGTGATCGTTGTCGATAAAGGCTGTCTGGTGAATTCGTTGTTTCACTATCCAGCAGGAATGCTGTTTTTTACGACTCCGGAGTTGCTTGAAATTGGCGAGATTCCATTTACCACTGCTAATCAGAAACCTACGCGGGAAGAAGCGCTCGAGTATTACCGCAAGGTTAGCGAGCACTATCAACTCGACGTTCGCCAGTACGAGTGGGTCAAGACGGTGATGGGCGAAGACGGAAATTTCAGCATTACAGCTACCGACCGCGCTGGCCGTCCTCACGATTACCACACGCGCAAAGTGATCGTCTCCACCGGATACTACGATCTCGCCAATCAACTCGGCCTGCCCGGCGAAGAGCTGCCTAAGGTTTCTCACTACTATGAAGAAGCGCATCCATATTATGACGCTGACGTGCTGGTGATCGGCGGCAAGAACTCCGCGGCCATTGCGGCGCTTGATTTGTGGCGGCATGGCGCGCGCGTCACGCTGGTTTACCGCGGCGCGCAACTTCATCACCACGTTAAGTATTGGATCAAGCCCGACCTGGAAAATCGCATCAAGAATTCCGAGATCGAAGCGTACTTCAATAGCTCAGTGCAGGAAATCGGAATCGACCACGTCGTAATCGTTACGCCGCGCGGCCCCATCCGGCTGAAGAATGATTTTGTGCTGGCGCTGATTGGCTACCATCCCGACTACGACTTTCTGCGCAGCATGGGCCTCGAACTTTCGGAGGAACAATGCCGTCCGGTGTGCGACCCGGTTTCGCTCGAGAGCAATGTGCCCGGAATTTACGTTGCAGGAGTGATCGTCGCCGGATCGCGCACCAACGAAATCTTCATCGAGAACGGGCGCTTCCACGGTAAACAGATTGCCGCTGATTTGAAACTTAAACTGCAGCCGGAGAGCTGAACACAATTAGCAAAGTGTGATGAGCTCCTGATCCTGTCCTTTGTCATCCCGAGCAACGCGAGGGATCTTGGTCTCTGCCTGAAGCGACCATTGTGATTGCGCAGGCAGGAACCAAGATCCCTCGCTTCGCTCGGGATGACACTCATACTTGGGAGGCAGAACTCTGAAAACTCCTACTTCAGTAAATACTTCTACTTCAGTAAATACTCCTTCACAAACATCACGGTCGCGTAGAACTGATAGTCGCGGTTCTTTTTCTTGGCGAAGCCGTGGCCTTCGTCTTTGCCGAGCAGCCACCACACCGGCGTTCCGTTTTGGCGCACGACTTGCACCATCTGTGCCGACTCGCTGGCCGGAACCCGCGGATCGTTCTGTCCTGCAATCACGAACAACGGCTTGGTAATATTCTTCGCGTTGTTGGCGGGCGCGATGCGCTCGAGGAATTCGCGCATCTTAGGGTCGCGCTCGTCGCCATACTCCACCCGCCGCAAGTCCTGGCGATAGCCGGAAGTGTGTTCCAAAAACGTAACCAGATTCGACGGCCCGACGATATCCACCGAGCAGCAGATGCGGTCGTTGTAGGTGGTTGCGACGGCCAGAGTCATGAACCCGCCATAACTGCCGCCCGTGATCATGACCTTACCCGCATCCAGATCGGGCTGCGTCTGGATCCAATCCAGCAGAGTCTTAATGTCCTTGTACGAACCTTCGCGCAGAAATCCGTTATCGAGTTTCTGGAAAGCTTTGCCGTATCCGGTCGAGCCACGCACGTTGGGGTAAATCATCGCGATGCCCAACTCATTGATGTAGTAGTTGTCATGTCCGAGAAAGTCAGGACGCACCTGACCTTCCGGCCCACCGTGAATATCAACGATTACCGGATGTTTGCCCGTAAACTTCGCCGGAGGCTTATACAGGAAGGCGGAAATGGAACGGTCGTCCCACGACTTCCAGTGGATCAACTGCGGTTCGGCAAACCCAGAAGTGTTCAAGCCGCCGGTCTCGCTGAAAGTCCAACGCTCCAGCTTGCCGTTAGCCATGTCGAGGGAATAAGCATCGTAATCCTGGGTAGCGGCGCTGAGCGAAAATGCCAGTTCGCGGCTGTTGTTGCGCCAATTGAGGCCATACAAAACCCCGACCGGAATCTTGGGCACCGAAACTTCTTTGTTGTTCCTGGTCTCGAGCACGTGCAATACGCTGATTCCGTCCTCGTTGGCTTCGAAGGCAATCCGGCGCCCGTCTTTGGAAAGATCGAATTCGTCTACATCCCAGTTGAGCGCGGGAGTGAGCACTGTGATTTTGCGGCTGCTCAGATCCATGTAGACCAGACGTTGAAATTCGGAGTCTTGATCGCTGGTCATGTACACGCCTTTTCCATCTTTGGAAAATCGCGCGTTGCTATAGGCTACGGTTTCAGTCGCCTTCGGAGTCAGCAAGTCTTTCTTGCCCGAAGCTACATCCACCAGCCAAATGTAACTCTCTGCCGCTGACACATAGTTCGGCGCCAGCAACTGCTTGCCGTCAGGCGACCAATCAGAAACGCTCCATCCGCCGCCTTCCGTCTGTGCGACCATGCGTGCGCTCGCGGGATTGTTGGCATCGACCACCCAAATGTCGACATCGTTTCCCGAGCGCTTGGTCGAACCGTAGGCAATGCGATCTCCCTGATACGACCAGCGCGGATCGGTATTGCGCGACTTGCCATCGGTAAGCAGCGCGACATCGCCCGTAGCTAAGTCGTAGCGATAGAGTTGAAAGAACTCACCTCCGCCCACATCTTTCATAAACAAGAAAGACTCGCCATTGACGGGTTGATAGAGGGCGTTCGCGACTTGATCGGGAAAAAAGGTAAGCTGCGTGCGCGCGCCGCCGGGAAACTTTACGAGATGCACCTGAGCGGTGTCGGCGAAGCGGGTCTCGATCAGCATTTCGCGCTTCGCAGGGTGCCAACTGACGAAGTCAGCCGAACGGAACTCGCCATAGCGGCCAACAGATTCGGCAAGCGAAGCGGGAATCTTGGGAACCCCCTCGACCACTAGATTTTCGTTGGGAACAACTACATCGTTCTGCGAGGGCGAGCGTGGCGAAGAGAAGGAGGGCGAGCACACGCAAAGCCGAAGACCACAAGGATCGTTTCATTGATCGACACCTCTATCCTACGGACGAATGCGGACGGGTTCGGTTAGCGGAATTGCACCGTGCATCTTACCTTAGGGCTGTGATGAAACGCGAGTCAACCGCGAGAATCCAAAGATACCGGAGAGTTCAAAGATAAAAGATAAGTGCAGGAATGTTTACGCGAGCACTCGGTCAATCTTGGCGGCCATAATGAAATCGCTTTCGGTAAGGCCGTTGATTTTGTGAGTCCAGAGCGTGATCTCGGCTTTGCCCCAGGCCAGCAGAATGTCGGGATGATGGCCTTGTTCCTCGGCGAGCGCTCCCACGCGATTCACGAAATCGAGCGCCTGCTTGAAGTCGGGAAAAATGAACGCGCGAGTGATGTGGTGCTGGTCGACCACGCTCCACTGCGGGACGGCTTTATGCAGCGCCTCGAGTTCTTTGCCCGCGAGCGCGGGCACGCCACCGCGGCAGGGAACGCACTTTTTGTCGGCTAGTTCGGTCATAGAGAGGTGTTGCACTTCGTCGTGCATCCCGTTAGCTTCAGTATTCGAAGCTCTTAATTGACTTCTTGCCAGCTTGCTTCCGCAGGACGGCGAGCAGGCCCTTCTTGCGTACTTCCTCCAAGGAAAGTTCACGCGTAGGCCCACCAGCCGCCGCAATGAGCTTCCGCTTGAGGGTCCGCAGCCGCCGTTGCCTGTCTTCGCCGGTCGGGGCGCTACCGGTGACGCCCTCCTTGTCAACTCGCTCCTCGCTCATGGTCGCCTTCCTGCCTAGAACGGAATATCCTCATCCGTGATCGGCCCCGATCCTGCGGCCGCGTGCTCGGGCTCGGGCGTGCGTTGATCGAAGTTGTTGCCGCCGCCGGCGGATGCGCCTGCGCCGCGCGAGCTTCCGCTGAACTCTCCGCCGCCGCCTTCGCCGCGGCCGGTGAGCAGCACGAGGTCATTGACGTGGATCTCGGTCATGTATTTCTTTTGGCCGCTGGTCTTGTCGTCCCAGGAGTGGGTGCGCAGACTGCCCTCGATATAGACTTTGCTGCCTTTCTTCAGATACTCGCCGCAAATCTCGGCGGTGCGCGCCCAGGCGGTAATGTTGTGCCACTCGGTGCGATCCTGCCAGTTGCCGTCTTTGTCTTTGAATCGCTCGTTAGTGGCCAGGCTGAACTTGGCGACGGGCGTGCCCTGCGGCGTGAACTTCACTTCGGGATCTTTGCCCAGGTTGCCGATGAGAATAACTTTGTTGACGCTCTTTCCTGCCATGGGATGCTCCTTTGCAGGGGTTCACTATAGCAGAATTGGACCCGTGGAAATGGTGGGGAGTGTCACAATCTGTGCTGGAAATCCGTTCTGGGAAAGCGAGAGCTGAAAACCCGACGGTTTCAAGCGTTGCACGGGCAGGATACGTACAAAGAAATGGTCCGGGTGGCAGGAGTTGAACCTGCGTGGACATGTGCCCAAGACATGTGGGTGGCCGCTACCCTGCACCCGGATCTGATTGTCGAAACATGCGAGAGGGCTTTGCAGCCCTCTCCTGTTTAGCCCTTCACGCACACAACCTGGCGCAACGTGTGTACTACGTCGACCAGATCGCGCTGCGCTTCCATCACGGCGTCGATGGACTTGTACGCCGTCGGTGTTTCGTCGATAACGTCTGCGTCCTTGCGGCACTCGACGCCGGCCGTCGCCTTGGCGTGATCGTCAAGGGTGAAGCGGCGCTTCGCTTCCGTGCGTGACATGGCGCGTCCGGCCCCATGGCTACAGCTCATGAAGCTTTCCGGATTGCCCTTGCCGCGCACGATGTACGAACGCGCGCCCATGCTGCCGGGAATAATTCCCATGTCGCCCTCACGCGCTCGCACCGCTCCCTTACGCGTGATGAGAACGTTCTCGCCGTAATGGTGCTCCTAGGTCACGTAGTTGTGATGGCAGCTTACGACTTCCACATTGGCTTCGAACGCCGAGACTTCTCCCGAGCCCTGCACTGCCGCGATCAGGTTGCGCATCATCAGCTCACGGTTGGCGAGCGCGTAGTCCTGCGCCCAGTGCACCGCGCGGACGTAATCCTCGAAGTGCTCCGTGCCCTGCGGCATGTACGCAAGGTCCTTGTCCGGCAAGTTGATCATCCACTGGCGCATATCGTTCTTCGCCAGTTCGATGAAAAACGTGCCGAAGCGATTGCCGACGCCACGCCATCCTGAGTGCAGCGGGAACCAAACGTTCTCGTTTTCATCGAGGCAGACTTCTTCGTCAGGTGGATTCGCGTCGGTGAGGGAGTCCCTTTGCCGAGGCCTGGGATCCAGGTGGTTCACGGAACGGTTCCACAGAAATGCGCTGGTAACACACATCCAGCACGGTCAGGTATTCTGTACCGCCCGGCAATTGCAGGACTACGCTGTCACCCGCTGCCGACTTCATCAACGCGCGCCCCAGAGGTGACACCCAACTGATGTGGTTGCGGTTGAGATCGATTTCGTCTGTGCCCACGATGCTCACCACTCGCTCCACTCCCGCGGCATTGGCATAGCGCACGGTCGCTCCGAAGAATGCCTTCGTCGCCGCCTGCCCCGCTCTCGGAGCTTCCGGGTCCACCACTTCCGCGGCTTCGATTCGCTTCGTGAGAAAGCGAATCCGCCCATCGATCTGCCGCAGCCGCCGCTTGCCGTACTGATAGTCGGCGTTTTCACTGCGATCGCCGTTGCTGGCAGCCCACGCCACCACCTCCGTCACGGCCGGGCGTTCCCTGGTGAGCAGAAACCGGTGCTCATCTTTGAGGCGCTCAAGCCCGCTCGGCGTGATGTAGTTCTTGACTGGCGCCGTGGGCTCGTCGGGTCGTGGTTTTCTCGTAAACCCTTTTCGCATCTCGTAGTCTTTCCAGGGCGAATCCAGTGGGTGCCCCCAATGAACGTGGATGAACGCCGATAGAAAACACTGTAGGTCATCCGCGCTCATCGTGGGATGCGTCAGCGTCCGCTCCGCAAGAAGTAGACTTGGTTGGTCCAGTCCATTCCCCCGGCCTCGTCAGCGAGCGAAACTAGAGCACGGACTAGCCCTCCAATGTCCGCCGGCGAGATTGTCTTTTCATCGACAAATATCACACCACCATGGGATCGCTCTTCCTCTGCCCAGAGCTTTAACAATGGAGGAATCGTCCTGCGATCATACGTGACCAGGGTCAAGCGTTGCTTCGCTGTTTCCAACAGGCAAACCGAATCTTCCTTTCCAAGGAAGTTTCCACTCTCCCACTGCACCATGGAGTAGATCACTACCGATCGATTCCGACGTTGAACGCCATTCATCACGTCTGGGGAGATGTGCTCATCTAGAAGAAGCTTGAGCATCAGCCCCGCTTGGTCTGTCTGGAGGCAAAGTCGACCGCTTGGGGAAGCATGCGCTTTAGGCTGTCGAAGTCAGTGGAATCGTTCTCTGCTATCGCGTCGTTCACCTCTCCGGGGAATGCCTCCGAATAGTAAAGGGCAGCTCGAACTCTCGCTTCAGCCCATTTCAGATGCTTGGCCACGTCCTTGACATTTCCCTTGTAACTTCGAAGAAGCAACATGACCTCCCATATCGCCAGGGTGCTGCCTTGGATATAGGCTTGCCTGCCTGCCGGTGAATCTCGAAAATCCAGGAAGGCAAATTCCGACCGCCTTAAGCCCTCTTCCACCAGCCGCGCGCTGGCATCGCTCGCCGTCCAGCCGTGCCGACGCGCGATGCGCTTCAGACGTTTTCCGCTCTCCACTGGCAGGCGCATACTGAGCACCATCGTACGCGATTGCTTCATCGATCCTCCGGGTGTAACTGTTGTAAGCATTGTAGCACTTCATGAAGCATTTGGGACAGGCCAGAGAGCTTCCCAGCTTCCTGGCAAATGGAAATTAGTGAACGTCCCGTCTGTCCACGGTTTTCTGTCCTGGTGAGCAGAAACCGGTGCTCGTCTTTGAGACGCTGCAGCCCGCTCCGCGTTATGTAGTTCTTGCCTGGCGTCGCGGGCTCGTCCCTTTGTGGTTTTCTCGTAAACCCTTTTCGCATTTGGTAGTCTTTCCAGGGCGAATCCAGTGGTGCGCCAATGGACGCGGATGCTCATCTGCTGATTCTCGCTCTCAGTTTCGTCCCCTGATACTGACGGAAAATAAATATTTCCTGGAGTCAGTCTGATCTGTCAGGAATGCGCCCGGTCTGTACCAAACTCGGGTTACCCCCCTCCCCCTATTTTGGCCTCAATTGCACGAATCGCCAGTAAACATGCGGGTTGCGGGCGCGTTACTTTCTCGCCAACTTGTAAAAGATCCTTAAGGATCAGCAACTTGCGGGCAAAATCTTGAGAGCAAAGGACTTAACGCTGGACTTAAAGCTGACCCTGGGGCAGTCTCCAGCGCTACCGCCTTCGATATGTTCTGCCGATTCTGTTTTGGACGCAAGGTCAGATGTCACAAGGGGGCTGTGGAAAAGCTAGGGAGCATGGAGGTGTCGTTGCTGCAAACTTCGGGAAGTGTTCTTACGTGGGGTGAACACAAACAGTGCCAGCCCTCGTCTATCGCCGCATTTGCCCCGCCCCCCGCATTTGCCCCGTGCTAAACTTCCTGCCGCATGGTTTTTACCTGTCCGAAGTGTAGCAACCATCACACGATTGTCGGCAGATGGAATTTTCGTGAACACCTCCGCCGTGTTCACAGTATGGGGAAAGCGGCTGCAACCGACCTTCGCGACAAGATGATGCAGGCTGACCGGTCGCGGCGCAACAAGATGCGTCAACTAAAAGTTCGGTCCTCGAAAACCGCGTTGCTAACTCTGACGCGGAGCCACCAGTGGACGGACAAGATGGTTTACATTCTGGCGGCCAATAAATCCCACAAGTACAGGAATGGGCGGTCACGAATCCTTTACATAGGCACAACGAAGAAAGGGGCCAACAGGCCCGCCGCCTCAGCAGTGTATAAAGCGAGTGAGGCTTTCTACCAGTTGCGCGGCGTTAGAACAATTGATGTCCACATCGTGACGTGTGCCCCACGCAAAGCGATGCAAACATGGCGGCGACTTGAATCGGCCCTGCTGGACGTTTTTCGGAATAAGTATTTTGAGTTGCCGAAGTACAATAAAGTTAGACCTACCACGAAGGAAGGGTTATTCAGCCCCAACGTACTTGACAAAATCATAAGCAAATTTGGGGTTGAATAGGCCGCGAAGGCTGGGAAGTAGGAATTATGCCCCAATTCTGACTACTCTGCTCGTAGCCAGAATTTCCTCGGAACAAAGCGCCCTTTCCTCGGCTGGGGAAGAGCAGCGGTACCCGGAAGCCTTTCGGCACATCATGCAATGCAGTTGGTCTTCGTACGCGACAAGAATCGTCTGGTCTGCGATTGCAATTTGCTTTTGGCAATGCGTGCACTGAAAAAATACTGTTGCCATCTAGGTACACCCCGTTGAGTCTACTGCAGCGCGAAGCCGATTTTGGTCTTGGGATTTTGTGCCGAAAAGTAAATCAGTATAGCGTCGATTTTGGCACGGAACTCTTTGCCATCAATATTACCTACCTCGCTGTGGGCTATCCGCCATTCTCCAACGTCCACCCCTGCCTGCTGCAATTCATCAAGGGCGCGACCGTACTGGCGATAGAATCCTTCCTCGTGGACATATCCATTGCCAAGGTTGTCGCGCACAGCTTTTAGGTTGGCATACGCCCGCATAATCGGGTCGCCAGTCTTGACCGCGCTACTGCTCATACTAGCAATTTTACTCCGATTCGTCGCTTTCAGGGGGAAATATGGGGGAAATATGGGGACATCCATGATAAGTAAAAGTCAAGAGGAGACGGAGGTCTCCTGGCGCTTGGAAGAGTGAGCTCTCGAAGCGAGTGTGGAACGATTAAGTTAACGAACGTCGTGCGATCCTTTGTAGCGGCCAAAGCAGCGGCCAAAGGGGCAGCTTGGCCAGACATCCATTTGCGGGAAACGGGCGCGAGCCCGGTCCACGAAGTATGAGTTAGGGTTGACCGGCCGGCCTCGATACAGACGGTAAGGAGCATCGGGAGTCGCAACTCCTCTGCCCAGTCCCCGAGATAGCGAGGAACGGCCGGTGGATCGCCGCTGCGTTCAAAGTTTTTCCTTCTTAGGCAGCCTTTTGTATGGGCACTCCCAGCGGGGCGCGCACCTGGAATGCCTGGCCGCTTTTGTCGACGGCCAGCAGATAGGCGACGAGCTTGCGCGCCACTGCGAGCGTCGCACGGTTGGGGTGTCCGCGTTCCAGTTCGCGGGCATGCAGCGCGGCCAGTTGCGGATTCCATCGCGGGGCCAGTTTGGCCGCTTCGATGAGCCTATCTCTTAGAGAAACTGCCGAGATCATCTTGGCGGAATGGAGAGTTATTAATGGTAATCCAAAAAAAAGGAACAATATGTAGTACTGAAGGTGGAGTACGTAAATGTTATTACATTCCGGTATTTGGTCCTCCAGTACTGGAGCCCTCCAGTGTTGAGTCGGAGGTGAGGGATGGAGAACACTACGCTAGACTTTTTGCAGATGCGTCAGTCGTGCAGAGTCTGCACCGAGCAACACGGTGCATATCAGACAGTGGAACACGTGCAGAACTGGAGAGGGGAATCGCTTCTGCGGTAAAAGCGATGGAGAAGCGCGGTGCAGCGCAAAAAGTCGAGATCACGCTAGGCGACTAGTTCGGCAAGCAACTGGACGACGAACTCATTATGACGCGGTCGCTCGCGTAGCATTTCCAGCTGCGGCACATGCGGCCATCTTTGCGTTTTTTTGCAAGGGTGAGTGGCGATGCTGCCGGCGCAACTCTTGTCCGTTCTACACCGCCCGTTGTGTATGCCGTCGTCGTACCCGCCCCTTCGACTTCGCTCAGGGCACGCTCCTCGCAAAGTGCGATAAGGACGGGGTACCTGGTCTCTTGAGCTTTACTTCTTGGGCCGCGACTCCGGCGGCACAAGGCCTGCGAGGCGGTAGTACACAACGAGCTGGCCGTAGTGTTCACCGCTGTGTTCGATAAGGCCGTAGGCTATGTCGAGAACACGCGCTTTCTGGTCAGGGAAATAAACAACCTCCGTCGTCAGGCCTTTTTCGCCTTTCGACTGGATGGCGGCTGCGCCATCGGCGAAGGATTTCTTGACGAACGCAACGATGTCGGCCTTGGACTTGTATTGGTCGCGCTTGGGATCTTCTGCTGCCTGAGGCGCCTTCCCCATGACGGGATTGGTGAAGAAGTAGTTCGATCCTGCCGCATGCAGCAACTGCTCTGCGAAGCTGCGTTGCGCCGGCGTGGGCTTGAAGTCGTATTTGTCCTCAGGAAAATCCTCGGCCATCGCCGTCAGCTTGCGGCCAACCTCGTTCCAGGAATCCAGCACGACTTTCAATTCGGGGTCGGCAGGTTTGACGGCTGCATCGTTTTTCATCGCATCATTCTTCATCGCGTCTTTCTTCATCCCATCCTGGGCATGGGCGGGAAATGCGAATGCCAGCAGGACGACAGCGAGTAACGTTATTTTTTTCATTTCTTTCTCCACGATTGAGTTTCGCAAATCAAAACTTCAACCTCTTATTTCGCCTCCGCCAGCTCTGCAACAACGGCCGCAATTTTATCGAGTGTCTCAACCCAGCCCTCGAATTGACCGCTCTCTTTTGCGCTCTCCATAGGGTCATTTCCAATCAAGGTGAGCTTAGTCTGGCCGTTCCCGAGATCCTCAAAAATAACCACGTCGCGCGCATCGTCTATGGCCTCATGTTCTATTCCATACTCCTCAGGCTCAACCTTGTTTCCCTTCGAGTCGGAAAAGTACATGGAGTAAACGATCTTCTCGTGCAGAACAATCTCGTGGTATTCCCCAGCATTCCAGCCCTCCTGCCCATCCGGTGTTCTCATGCAGTAGAGAAATTTTCCTCCTACGCGAAAATCGATCTCGCAAGCGGGGCAGCTAAAGCCTTTCGGCCCCCACCACTGCATAATGTATTTCGGGTCGGTCCACGCCTTCCAAACCAATACGCGTGGGGCATCAAAAACTCTAGTAATAACCATCCGCTCAGTCTCGTTCACCGTGCTTTTTGTCATCTCTTACCTCCTCTTTCTTCATTTGATTTACAACTACATCCAGCTTGTCGAAACTCTCTTCCCAGAATCGGCGATAGCTAATCGCCCAATCGCGGACTGTCTTGATGGCCGCTGGCCTAAGCGTGCACACACTCTCTCGCCCACGCTTCGTCTTGATCACAATCCGCGCCCGCACCAGGTAGGCAATGTGTTTTGAAATCATCTGCTGCGAGAGTGCAAACGGCTCCGTCAATCCATGCACGGAGGCAGGCCCATGGGAGAGTCGTTCGATCATTGCCCGCCGTGTCGGATCAGACAAAGCCGCAAACGTTGTACCTAATCTATCCACAACCGTATGGTAGTGGATTATCTGTCAATGTCAAGTGTGAATTTTGGGCGGCGGCCCATCCTTGCATTGCATCATTCGCACGGAGAAGCGCCCCAGCCTTGCGTTTATTGCAAGAGCCTGCCCGGAGATTGTCGAAGGGGTGGGCGGCGATGCTGCCGGCGCAACTTTTGTCCGTTCTACACTACCCGTTGTGTTTGCCGTCGTCGCACCCGCGCTTGCAAAGAACGCGAGAGCGGGGCACCCGACAATCGGGATTTAACGCCAACCACCGGAGAGTCATACATCTTTGGGAGGATGTTCGACCGTGCCAAACTCCTTGCGTATATCTTCGAAAAGTCCAAGCCCACCTTCAGCGGCAAAAAAGTCGATGTACTCGTCATGACTGAAGAATGCGTTCAGGTAGTCTGCCTGAGTCAAGATGTATCCGCCCCAGCCGTTCAACATAGCAATTTGCAGAAAGGATGTTAAGTCTTCCGATTCGTGGCCGAGAAACAGATGGCCGAGCGCTTCATGAAGCAGACGAAGGTCGCCGTAACTTTGCCGCAGCTTGTAATACAGATGCCAGTTCTCGCTGCTCCCCCAAACGCCCCACTCCGTAAGCCAGACCAATGCCGGATCGCGGTACATCAGTGAGCCTGCGACCCAATGGGCAAGATGCAAAATGCGGCCCGGCGAAGTCGGATAGTGAACGTGCGCTCTGTGGATCTCCGGAATGCAGTCGGGCTTTACTCGCTTTCGACCCTGAAGCCAATCCTCGCATTCATCTTTCGTGTAGAAGCGCATGCGATTGATTCTAAATCAGTATGGCTGGATCATTGACGAAAACGGGCGCTTAGCATTCGCTGGCAAGTTTCTGTCCACGCTACACTGGAAGAGGCACGGTGCCGCGAGTTGCTCCTCAAAATGATCTCTTTCTCAAACATCAATAAACAGTATGGCAAGCAGTTACTCTTCGTGGATGCTTCGTTTCAGTTGAATCCCGGCGAAAAAGTTGGGCTGGTCGGTCCCAATGGGTCGGGCAAGACAACGCTCTTCCGTATGGTGGTCGGCGAGGAAACTCCCGACGAGGGCGCGGTCTCTGTCCCCAAGAAGCTGACGATCGGCTACTTTCGCCAGGACGTCGAGGAAATGCAGGGCCGTTCGGTCCTGGATGAAGCGATCGCAGGCAGCGGACGCGTCGGCGATCTGCACCACGAACTCGAAGCCTTGCAGCGGGAAATGTCTGACCCCGACAAGGCGGATGACATGGACCGCATCCTTGAGCGCTTCGGTCACGTTCAGGAGGAGTATGAGCATTTAGGCGGTTACGCGCTCGAATCGCAAGCCCGCGAAGTGCTCCACGGCCTCGGGTTCAAAGACGATCAGATTGACGGCGACGTGGGCGCTCTCTCCGGCGGATGGAAAATGCGGGTTGCGCTGGCGCGGGTCCTGCTCGGAATGCCGGATGTATTGCTGATGGACGAACCGACGAACCATCTCGACATCGAATCCATCATCTGGCTGGAACAGTTTCTCAAGTCTTTTCCTGGCGCGCTGCTCATGACCTCGCACGACCGCGAGTTCATGAATCGTCTGGTCTCAAAGATTGCAGAGATCGATGGCGGCGAAATCATCACCTACTCGGGTGACTACGACTTCTACGAGCGCGAAAGGGCGGTGCGAGAGAGCAATCAGCAGGCAGCATTTGCCCGGCAGCAGTCCATGCTTGCCAAGGAACAACGCTTCATCGATCGTTTCAGGACACACGCCGCAAAAGCGGCCCAGGTGCAGAGCCGAATTAAGGCCTTGGACAAGATCGAGAAGATCGAGTTGCCAAAGAAACGCACGGTCGTGAAGTTTGACTTTCGCGTCCCTCCGCGATCCGGCGAACAGGTGGCCGTCCTTGAGAATCTGCACAAGAGTTACGGCCCGCGCGTGATTTACGAAGGCTTCAATCTCACCATCCGCCGCGGAGAACGCTGGGCCGTGATGGGAAGAAACGGCGCTGGTAAGACGACGCTTCTTAAAATGATCGCCGGCGCCAGCGCTCCAGACGCGGGAAGCGTGCGGCTCGGCGCCAGCCTGTATATGGGCTACTTCGCGCAACAGTCTTTGGATGTTCTCAATTCCGATCTCACCGTCACCGAACAGCTGCAACAAGATTTCCCCCAGGACAGTATCGGCGCGTTGCGGAACCTGGCCGGAGCATTCCAGTTCTCCGGCGACGACGTGGATAAGAAGATCCGCGCCCTCTCCGGCGGAGAAAAGTCGCGGCTGGCCATAGCGCGCATGCTCTACAACCCGCCGAACTTCCTGGTGCTCGACGAACCTACCAATCACCTGGATCTTGCGACCAAGGAGATGCTGGTGGACGCCCTGAAGGATTTCGAAGGCACCATGATCTTCGTATCGCATGACCGCATGTTCCTTCGCGGTCTGGGCTCACGTGTGCTGGAACTGGGCGGCGAGAGCGGCACGGACCGCCATCCCGCTGTTTATCCTGGGTCGTACGTTGAGTACGTGCAGAAGCTTGGACATGAGGCGCCTGGGATCTATTCGTAGGGCTTCGTGCAACGGGATACGTCCCGTCTGTCCCAGTATTTTCCCAGGAGATTCCCTCTTTGTGGTTGGGTAAACAGCGGGAAGGATGGTAATCTGACAGATACGCTAATGAGCGCCAAGCCCAAGGTTATTGATCTTTTCTGTGGTGCTGGCGGCTTTACGTTAGCCAGTTGGCAGGCCGGGTTCGAGTGCGTTGCTGGTTTTGATGCAAGCGAAGTGCTGTCAAGCCGATTTTTAGACAACTTCCCCAAATCAACATTCATAAAGTGCGACCTGCAATCCGCAGAGGTCAGCGAAGTCTTGAGATCCGCTGGACTGAAAACGCAAGAGATAGACGGCATAGTCGGCGGCCCGCCCTGTCAAGGTTTTAGCTGGATCGGAAGACGACAATCCGATGATCCCCGAAATGCTCTAATCCATCACTTCTTCCGTCTCGTTAGCGGCATCAAGCCAAGATTTTTCGTAATGGAGAATGTGCCGGGAATCCTACACAAACCTTTCTCAGTTCGCCTCAAGCGTGAACTTGTTCGCATGTCTGATTGCTACTCCATATTGGGGCCCTTGCTTCTGGATTCGGCAGATTTTGGCGCGGCGACTCGTAGGCAGCGGGTATTGATAATCGGGATTGATTCGCGATACGTCGATCCCATTGCCAAGGACGACCTCGCCCAGCGTTTCGTTCCAACGAAATCGACCGTTAGGGATGCCCTACACGACCTACCGGGGCCTGTGCTGATGAACGAGAAGAACAGCGACGGATGGGCTGGATACGGTCGTGACCCGTTTGCCGATGAAAAAGGTTTGTTTGCACGCAAAGCGCGTACCGCTCCGCCAGCGTATTTAGGATCGCAAGTGGCGCGTGAGTTTTTGGCAAAAGGCTTGGTGTCGGGTTTTCAATACACGGAACACACGCAGGAAGTTGTGAAGCGCTTCGACTCGGTTCCAGCCGGGGGCACAGACTCGATCAGTAGATTCCCTCGTCTCGACTGGAATGAACAGTGTCCAACGCTGCGTGCAGGGACGGGCCCTGAAAATGGATCGTTTCAGTCTGTTCGACCGATTCATCCGACCTGTAATCGCGTTATCACGGTTCGTGAAGCAGCCCGGTTGCAAGGCTTTCCCGATTGGTTCCAATTTCATCCGACGAAATGGCACAGCTTCCGCATGATCGGCAACAGCGTAAACCCGCAAATGGCGACCGAAGTCCTCAGCGCCATTCGAACACGTCTCTAAGAAGTTCTATGGATGGAACTCGCCGTACATCGGATAGTCTTGATAAAACTTCCTGTAGGCTTCGATTTCGCTAGGCTTGAGTTCAAAAGGCAAGTCTTCCGGTTTGGGCGCGACAGCGCACGGCATTCGCTTGTCCAATTCTAGTTTCTCTTTGAAGGTCAATTGAGGAACCTGAATCTCAAACTGTCCGTGTTGTGCGACGAATTCAAAGGAAGATCGAAGCGAAAGTCCTTTCAATATTTTCTCGTCGTTGGCATCGACAATCATTCCCCCATAGGTGACCATTCTCGATCCGTCAGAATAGGCAAAGTTGAACAGGGGAAAGAAGTCCAAGCCCGTCGCCGTGTTCAACACGCTGCTCTTCATGAAATTGAACATCGTCTCGCCCGGCAGTGCGGGAAATTGGTTCTTGCTTAACCGCTGATCGGCATCCGTAGGAATATAAGTGGCGTTGACTAATCCTTTGAGCACTGTCATCGGATCAACTATCGCGTCGTTTTCCGTAACATTTAACTGTGCCGCTTCCGCGTTCACGGATACCATCACTATATTGCCTGTCGTGCTTTTGACGATAATCTCATTCAGGTCATCGAACATATACGACCGGAGCACATCATCGTAATCCAACCACGCAATTGTCCGGTTCTCCCAAGACAACTGCCTAAGCACCGACGTACTCATCCCGATCTTGACCTCGACACATGAATACGGCGCATTGAACGAGACTCGTTTCGCTCGGCTGTGCTCTTTTTCAATTGTGACAAGTTTGTTGATTCCGATGCTCTTGTGCATCAATATGAAATCGACAAACCACATCGAGCCAAGTCCCAGATACCGATAGTCTCGCCAATCAAAGCGAGCATTCTTCCCAATTGCATTGAGAATTCGAGCGATCAGTTTGCGCTCGACGTTTTTGTTGGGACGCAAAGAATAGTTGATGGCCTCAAATGACCGCATCCAGACTCCTCATTCAACTTCTTTTTCTTTGACATAGTCGAACGTTCGGATGCCCACAGCTCTCGGCGACGCGTTGCGCATCCCCAGTGCCTTCGCGACTGCTTCAACGTCTGCGGTGGGTTTGTTGTAGCAAATCCGGGTCATTCCACCCGTTGCAATGATCGGAAGTTTCATCGTGTCTCGACGCGCAACCTGAAGAACAGATTTTGTAGGCGCTGCTCTCTCGATTTCGCGGGCTTTCTTGAGTTCGACTTTCCTCTTGTTCGTGTACTCGATGAATTTCGCTGATGCTTCCTTCATCATGAGCAACGCAGTTTTGTAGATGGTGCTGCTGGGGTCAACATCTCGCTTGGTTGTCTTCCAAGGAAGCAAGTCAGGACTGTGGGAGTCGAACCTAGCGACGCCCAAAAAACCGTAATATTGGGGATGCCACATACCGACGCCCGGAGTTCCCCACCCGGACAAGGCTGTCTTGTCTGCGGTAACAACAACGCGATCATTGCAGACAACGTACCAGCCGTAGACATCCATGTCAGGGAGATTAGCATCGGAAGACTCATCCTCCGGCGGAGGCGTTGCCAACCCCGCACTAATCTCTATGTTCACGTCGCCTATCTTCTTCGTGATTTTCATTGGCGCAATCAGTTCACTCTCACGGAATGAAGGCATGATCGGTTTAGCCTTCTTATCATTCACACGAATCTCCAAGCCTTGCTGAAGAATGAAGGCGTAGTCGCGCTCGACAGTATGGTTCATGTCAATGGCGAATGCAGGGGTTTCGAAATCGCGTTTGATGCCGGGATAAAGTTTGTGGATTGTGATTGTCGTTCCAGCGGCCACGTCCGTTCCAGACCGTTTGACATCGGTTAGGTCAAAGTCCCAATCCGTTTCCGGTTCACGGTCACGCCACTTGTCCACGTCGATGTCCAGCGAAAAAGACTCTTGCCCGGTAGATGTAACGAGATTGATGCCTTTGCCCATTTTGAACATGGCACGTTTCATCCCAATGCCATAGAGACCAATCGACTGACCGGAATCCTCAATTACGTCATCAGGTCGCCCAAATCGGAAGGCGTATTCCTGGGCGATCTTAATCGGAATTCCACCACAGTTGTCGGAAATGGAAAACGACCGCTCGGCAAACTTAATCTTTACGTCAAAGCCCGTATAGCGCGACGCATTGCCGTTGCCATTGGAAACACCATGCTTAAGGCGGTTGATTCCATCAACGCTGTTGTCGAGCAGGTCCAACATGCAGTCGGTCAGGGAAATATCCCTCGTAATCATTCTGATAAAAAATCCCTTGGAGGGGTTCCCAGCAGCCTTGAGTTTTGCTGGCATAATTGACATTGTCCCTTCAACGAGGATGAAGTTGCCCGCGTAAAGTAATACAGGGATGCACCGCGTAATTCAAGTGCGAGAGGATATGACAGACTACCTAACTCCCGAACAACGAAGCATGGCAATGTCACGAGTGAAGAGCAAAGACACGAGTTTGGAACGACTCGTGAGGTCGGAACTGCACAAGCAAGGTTACCGTTTCAGAAAGAATGTACCGACCTTACCAGGCAAGCCGGACATCGTTTTTGTCAGTGCTCGGGTTGTGGTTTTCGTCGATGGCGACTTTTGGCACGGCTACCACTTCCAGTGTTGGGGATTCAAGCTAAAACCGTATTGGCGGGAAAAAATAGAAACGAACAGATCGCGCGACTTAAGAAACTTATGCAAGCTGCGCAGACGCGGTTGGAAAGTTCTCCGGGTTTGGGGTCATGAGATAAAAAAGGACGTACATGCTGTCGTCCAAAAGATCGCTACCCTCGTTGCACAACAAAAAGCCCTGGCGGGAAACCGAGGGGGCACCCGCTGAAATTCGCCACCTTCAACATAAACAACATCAATAAGCGGCTCGACAACCTCTTGGCTTGGTTAGCGAAAGCTGAACCGGACGTGGTGAGCCTCCAAGAGCTCAAGGCAGAGCAGGACGCCTTTCCCGTGGATGCCCTTCGGACTCTGGGGTACGAAGCGGTCTGGCAAGGGGAGCGTTCCTGGAACGGCGTGGCCATTCTCGCGCGAAACCAGGTTCCCGTGCTGACTCGCACCAGCTTGCCGGGAAATCCCGAGGGTCGTAACAATGAAGACCATCAAGCTCGCTACATTGAAGCGGCGGTTCAGGGAGTCCTGATCACTTCCATCTACCTTCCCAATGGGAATCCGCAGCCTGGACCGAAATTTAATTACAAGTTGGCCTGGTTTGAGCGCCTCATTGCCCACGCCGCCGAACTCATGGCGAGCGGCGCACCCGTGGTGCTGGCCGGTGACTACAATGTCGTGCCGACACCGCAGGATATCTATCCGACTCGATCGTTGGATAACAACGCGTTAATCCAACCCGAGAGCCGGCAGGCCTTTGCGCGTTTGCTGGCTCAAGGCTGGACCGACGCCATGCGGAAGCTACATCCGGACGGGCCGCTCTGGACATTCTGGGATTACAAATTTGAACGGTGGCAGAAGGACAAAGGCATGCGACTCGATCACTTTCTGCTCTCACCGAATTTGTCGGACCGGTTGGTCGACGGCGGCGTTGACCGATGGGCGCGTGGGCAGCAAAACGCAAGCGACCACGCCCCAACATGGATCATCCTTGATCTCTAGAGCAGAGTCGAGGTTCCGGCCATGGTTTTGGTCTGACCGAGTCTGCCACTCAGCAGATCCCTATTCAATAAAAAGGGGAACTGCGTGGCAGTTCCCCTATTGCCCGTAACCTTATGATTGCGTTGGTTGCGGGGGGTGGATTTGAACCACCGACCTTTGGGTTATGAGCTAAACGATCAACAGCTAAGTTGTTGTTGATAATATTGCTCTTCTCTGCCCGCATCCTCCAAAATCTCCCGAATTACCCCTACTTTTGTGTCCAAGTTGTGTCCAACTTTAATCCGCGCCGACGTTCGCCAAATCGTTAGAGCGGATCACTGGAGGAGACAAACCTGGAACTTCAGAATTTTCACGGCAACTTATTAATCAGTTCCGGTGTCTCGGAAGTCTGCGCGACGGGGACGACATCCGCGTCGGTAGAGCCGATTAAGCAACCGGTGCCGCGGTTAGCCGAGCTTCTGCGACCACACCCTGCTTTCGATCAAATTGGTTGGCAAGACATCGAGGATCTAAATCGTGTGGCCCAGCGTGATTCCCAATTGGTTCTTGAGCCTCTCCGGATCACCAAACAGGGGATCATTCTTTCGGGCGTCGGCGAATGGCAACTCGCTGTCTTCGAACGAAAACCATATGTTTACTGCATCGAGTACGATCTCGATAACAATCAGGCTCTTCAATTCATTCTTGAGCGTTCCGGAACGCAGAAAGGGCTCAATGATTTTGTGCGCATTCGCCTGGCTCTGACGCTCGAAGACTATCTTCGTGCCAAGGGTCGCGAAAACATGAGTGCGGGTGGCAAACATAAAGGTTTGACAAATTCGCCAAGCCTTAAATGCGGCAATTTGAGCGATCTCTCGAATATGCACCTAACATGCACCTCTCGGGTGCCGACAGACCGCGGGTGATGTGATCGATTCGAAGGGAAACGTGAGGTAAACGATTATGACTGCGGGCTTTAAGACATCTGGCGGAGAGGGAGGGATTCGAACCCTCGGTACAGGTGTTAGCCCGTACAACGGTTTAGCAAATTCACCCCGTCCCATCCCTATTGCACGGAATCAATCAGTTACGGTCATCCCAAGTGCCCTGAGTCGGGCAGAAACGTGGTGTTCGGCAAACG
>Ga0302182_10000197_pt1 | contig 42153 bp, 35 predicted proteins | sample I_Palsa_N3_1_FD_198781 | JGI IMG/M metagenome (GOLD analysis project Ga0302182, IMG submission 198781) | Peat permafrost microbial communities from Stordalen Mire near Abisko, Sweden - I_Palsa_N3_1 | ecosystem: Environmental > Terrestrial > Soil > Palsa > Peat permafrost | place: Sweden...
CGATGCCTGGCACCAACCCGACCACCGCATAGTCTTCGGTGGTCGGCTGGTTGGCGAGACTCCCGAGAAACATTGGCGGCTCGCCGGGCTGGGGGTGCACATTGAGCACGGCCAGGTCACCTTTGCGCGGCCCGGATGCGACCCGCTGAAAAATGAACTCCTGAGTACCTGGGATATCCAGGAGGGTCAGGTTTTCCGCCGGGGAGCCTACAAAAATCAGGTCGTTGTTCTTGGCGTCGTCCAGAGAGAACAGACTGCCGCGCTTTACCCGAAGCTGGCGATTGAGAAGAACGAAAACGCGATCCAGTTGATGAACCGCCAGCACCTCTCCGACCCCGGTGTAATGATCCAGGATGAGGGCTTGCGAATCAGCCGACGCATTGAAGTACCGCATGCCTGTCTCGGGCCGGCCCACGAAATTGCCGTTGCTAAAGATTACCCAAGGTTGCTGCGGACCCGTGACAAAGCCGTTCCAGAACACCTGGTAGACGGCCGGGATGGATTCTTTCGCGCCAGCAAGAATCCGGCCACGACTTGTAAGGAGTAGAGCGCTGGTCAATAGAGCAGTCACCAGTAGAGTCGAGAGGGCCACAACCGCGATCGCCCAGCCTCGGTTCGAAGGTTGCGCTGTTCTTCTCCGATCACCTCTCTCGCTCCGCCGAGGGGCCTCCGTCAATCCGGTGGACGGCGTGCGCACCTGGAATGTGAGTGCGTACGATCCCTTTGGCAACTCGACGACGATCAGGTCATCTGGCCCCTCGTGGGAGTAATACTCCGCCAACTTCATCCGGAGGCGTCCTGCCTGCACCCGGACGGTCGAGTCGCTTTGTGGATCGAATCCGCCAGACCGGCCCAGAACCTCGGTGGCGATCTGGTACTCCTTGAGGGCAACGCCAGGATGATCGAGAGAGTGTTCGGCGAGATAGCGTAGCAGCTTGCACAGCGATTCAGAGCCCCGCAGGCTATGACTATTAATAAGCTTATCTACTTGATGGAAGCATTGCTCCCGCCCTGCGGCGTAGGTGCGCGTCAAAGCCATGTAACAAAAAGGGTAACGGCCTTTGTATCTTGCTGCAACGCAAGTACTTTACACCCGTAACGGTATAAAACCTAATGAAACTTAATCCAATAATGTTTTTGTACTACGACTTGCAGGCTATACCAGCACGCTGTTTCTCTGTCCGCTGTGGGGCAACTGTTGGCAGGTGTTCAGGAGGAAGAGTCATGAAGAGGTTAGGTCTTGCGGCTGTGGCGGCACTCGTTCTCTGCGGTCTTTGGACGCCGAAAGCCTTCGGCCAAGCGGTTTTCGGCAGCATCGCCGGCACGGTGACTGACCCTTCGGGCGCGGCGGTTCCTAATGCAAAGGTCGCGGTGGTTGATCAGGCAAAAGGAACAGCCGATCAGGCCACCACGAACGAAAGCGGCAACTACACCGTTACTCATTTGATCCCAGACCCTTACACGGTCCGCATCGAAGCGCCGGGGTTCAAGGTGATTGAGTTTAAAGACATTGCCGTGTCGGCGGACGCGCAAGCGCGCATCGACGGGCAATTCCAAGTGGGCTCGGCCAGTGAGCAGGTCGAAGTGACGGCGGAGGCACCTCAACTCAAAACCGACCGGGCGGACGTATCGATCGAGTTCAACGAAAAGTATGTGGAAGGCCTGCCGATCATGAATCGGAACTTTACCTCGTTCGAACTGCTGTCGCCGGGCACACAGAAGATGGTGGGCTGGAGCCATGCCGCTACCGAGAATCCGCAGGGTAGCCAGCAAATCTTCGTGGACGGCCAGAATTTCAGCGGCACGGCGTTTGAACTGGATGGCACGGATAATCAGGATCCGATCCTCGGCATCATTGTGGTCAACCCGAACTTGGACGCGATCCAGGAAACTAAGATCGATCTGCAGAACTACGACGCCGAGTTCGGCAAGGCACTGGGTGGCGTTGTAACGGTGCAGACGAAATCCGGCAGCAACGACATTCACGGCAGCGGCTTCTGGTTTCGACGCACCGATGCCACCGCGGCCCGCGATCCCTTCACGCAGTACGCGGCAAATCCAATCACTGGGAAGTTCATTCCCTCCGACAGGTGGCAGCAGTTCGGCGGCACGGTTGGCGGACCGGTTATCAAGAACAAACTGTTCTTTTTTGGCGATTATCAAGCCACGCGAGAATCCAGCGGACTCACGAATGTAGTGACGGTCCCAACGGCTGAAGTAGCCTCAACTTGTAATCCGGCGACCAATGCGGCCAGCGCCACTCCGGGTTTCTGCGATTTAGGTCAGTACATGGCAACCGGCGTGGGATTGGCGGGTGGCGGACAGGCCTATGACCCAACCACGGGTAACACCGCGACGGGAACGGGCCGCACTGCTTATGCCAACAACCAAATTCCCATTGGTCAGATCTCGGCCCCTTCGGCCGCCATCCTCGCGCTCTTCCCAGCGCCAACCAACGACGCGGTCTACAACAACTACGTTGGCTCGGGCACCGGAAGCTACAGCCAAAATAGCTTCGATACCCGTATCGATTTCAACCCTAAACAATCGGTGCAGGTTTTCGGACGGTTCAGTCTCGACTATTTCAATTTGTCCGGCCAGGGCGTTTATGGAGCTTTGCAGGGAATTGGCGACGGGCCTGGCGGCTTGGCGGGCAGTTCCAAGGTCCACAACTACAGCTTGGCGTCCGGTGTCACCAAGACGTTCAGTTCATCGCTCTTGGGCGATTTCCGCTTTGGCTATTTCAAATACAACCCTCGGGCCAATAAACCTGACGTTGGCACGACGCCGATGACCGGTGTCGGCATACCCAACGCCAACCTGACCGGAACCCAAGCTCTCGCAACATCCGGGTGGGGTGGTTTCCTTTTCAACCAAACGCCGTCAACGAGTTCCAATAACGGCGATGTAACCTGGGGCGACGGATTGGGTGTGGGCCGTTGCAATTGCCCGCTGATCGAAAGTGAGCAGCAGTTCCAGTGGGTTGCAAACATAACCAAGATCCACGGCAACCACACTTTCAAATTCGGCACCGACCTTCGCTACGCCCAGAATCTGCGGGTCCCAAGCGATGCGGGACGCGCTGGTGACTATTCGTTTGACTACCAGACCACTTCCAACGGCGGCAATGGCGGCCTCGACTGGGCGACTTTCCTCTTGGGTGACGTAACCCAGATGAGCCGCTACGTGAGCAGCAGCCTGAACGCCGCGGAGCGGCAACACCGCATGTTCTACTACGGGCAGGACACGTGGCAGATTACGCCCAAACTAACGCTGAACTACGGCTTGCGTTGGGAGGTTTATTTTCCCGAGTATGTGAATGGGAAAGACCAGGGAGGATTTGCCAACCTTGTTCAAGGCGTTGATCGTGTGGCTGGCGAAGGCGGCATTGGACTGAATGGCAACGAGCGCAACGATTGGCACTATTTCGCGCCGCGCTTTGGAATCGCGTATCGAGTAACGCAGAGGACCGTCGTACGCTTGGGTTATGGACGCAGTTATGATATGGGCGTATTCGGCTCCAACTTCGGACATACGGTCACCCAAACCTTGCCGGTATTGGCGGCCCAACTGGCCCAGGGTGCAAACCAGAACGTCGCCGCGTTCACGCTGCCGACGGGACCCCCAATATTTACCTTCCCGGCAATCCCCTCCAATGGTCTGCTTCCTATCGCAGGCCCGGCCTGCTACCAACAGGCTTTCACAGACCCGGTGACCGGGCAAAATGACCAGCTATGCATCCAACCGCATATCCGTCCGACTTTCCAACGGCTGCCTGAGTTGGATGCATGGAATGCCACGGTTCAGCATCAGCTAACGAACTCAACATCGGTCGAAGTAGCCTACGTCGGCAACAAGGGTACCCATATATTTGCCGGCGATGGTCCAACGTACAACGTCAACCAGCCGAGGGTCGGAGCCGGCGCCGACGTCGGTGGTTCTTACGTCCCCAACGTCCCCTTGAATTACAGGCGGCCTTACTTTAACGCGTTTACGTATACGGGCTACACTGACCCGACAAATACACTCGCGAATTTCCCAGGTGCGCCTGGAATCGTACCCGGGGTTTTACAATGCTGCTCCACCGATCAGGGCAACTACCTGGGCAACGACGCCAGCAGCATCTACAACGCCTTCCAGGTGAAGGTGGAGAGACGGTTCTCGCATGGTTTGCAGTTCCTTTCCCACTACACTTTCGCCCACGCGAACAAGTACGACAGCAATTACTACTCGGACGACCCCAGGGTTGCGTATGGTCCCAGCGATGAGGTGCGCAATCACCTCTGGGTTAACAACGTGGTTTACGATTTGCCCATCGGGCGGGGGAAGATGTTTGGAGGGAATTCCGGCCGGGCCGAGGATCTTCTCATAGGTGGTTGGCAGCTTGCCGGCACCACCACCTGGGGCAGCGGTCTGCCGTGGACGCCGAGCTTCAACGGGTGCGGTCTCGACGAAGACGTAGGCGTTTGCAGGCCCAGCAAGGGTACCGGATCCTTCCATACGGGCGCGGGCTCGTTCAATCCGATCACCCACGAAGTGCCCTTCTTCACTCCGGTGGCCCCTGTCGGTCCGGGAACCAGCGGCCCATTCATCGATCCCGGTGTCGGCAATTTGGGAAACATCGGTTTCGACAGTTTCCACGGACCACGGGTGTTCTACGCCGATGCAACGGTGATGAAAAACTTCTCCATCACGGAACGCGTGAAGGCTCAGTTCCGCATGGACGCTTTCAACGTGTTCAATCATCCGGTGTTGGGCTTCACCGCAAACCAGACCGGTAGCGGAGCTTGCATCGACTGCTCGGGCAACGGCCAGATCACCGATATCGAGCACGATGCTTCGCCGGGCTCGGCTACCGGAATGCGCCAGCTCGAATTCGCTTTGAGATTCAATTTCTAAGGGGTCACCAGCTTCTCCGAGAGGGAGTCCTGCGGGACTCCCTCTTTTTGTCTCGCATTACAATGGAATTAGACAGGCAACAGGTGATTCGCTCGGGATGGATGGGCAGATGCGCGGCGGGATTGGTTTCCTTGGTAGCGTTGTCGGTCCCCGGTGCGGCGCAAAATCGAGTGGCGAATCAAGCTCCGGCGACGAAGTCCAAAGCCGCGGATCGAGACAGTTATGCCGGCAACCAAGCCTGCGCCCGCTGCCATTCCGCAATCTATGAGTCCTACCAGCGCACCGCGATGGCCCGCGCCAGTGGCCCTGCGATCGACGCTCTTACTACGGCTGAATTTACACACAAGGAATCCGGCGTTCACTACCGCATCTACGCCGAGAACGGACGCGCCTGGTTGAGCTTTGACCGGCCGGGCGATCCGGAAGTGCGAGGTAAGCGCGAACTGCTTTACTACATCGGGTCAGGACGCCGGGGCCGCAGTTATCTGTTTGAGACGGATGGATTCCTCTTCGAGTCTCCAGTGAACTGGTATGCCAATAAACAATTGTGGGATATGGCCCCCGCCTACCAAACGGATCGCGAAATCCCTCTGAATCTTCCGGCGTACACCAGTTGCCTGCATTGTCACGTAAGCGGGATGCAACCTCCCGCGAAAGGCACGGACAATCGGTACCCTGAGCCTGCTTTCACTCGCAACGGAGTGACTTGCGAACGCTGTCATGGCCCCGGGGCTACGCACGTCAACGGCGGTGCGATCGTCAACCCCGCCAAGCTGGCGCCGGCGCGGCGCGACGACATCTGCATGCAGTGCCACCTGGAAGGCAAGGCCGCCATCGAGCGACTGGGACGCCATGTGTACGAATTCCGGCCGGGTGACGCGCTCTCCGACTTCGTGCGATATTTCCTCCTCGCCAATACCAACGGTCCGGGTTTAGGCGCTGTCAGCCAAGTCGAAGCGTTAGCGCAAAGCGAGTGCAAGAAGAAATCGGGCGATGCCATGTCTTGTACGAGCTGCCATGATCCGCATAATTCACCATCTGAGGAAGAGCGCGTCACGTACTATCGCGGCAAGTGCCTTGCGTGCCATGGCATAGCTCTCGGAGCCAAGCACCATCCTGATCGTCCCGATTGCGTCGCGTGCCACATGCCTGCATCGCCCAGCACCGATGTGGCACATACCGAGGTCACCGACCACCGCATACGGCGGCGGCCGCAAATCTCCCCGCAATGGCTGGAGAATTCCGAGGAGACGCCCTCTTTACCGCGGCTGGTTCCGTTCCCCGACACCAAGACTGAGCCCGATTTGAGGGACCTTGCCCTCGCCTGGGATTCAGTCGCGGAGAGCGGAATGTCCGCGGCCGAGCCTCAAGCGAGAGAACTGCTTTCCAAGGCCGTTAAGCAGGAGCCGGACGATCCTGCTCTTCTTTCCGCGCTCGCGTATGCCGAACAGCAGAAAGGATCGACCGAGCGTGCCCGCGAGTTGTACCAGAAGGCGCTTGCCAAGGATCCGACTCTGGTCGATGCCGCAACGAATCTCGGTGTGATCGAAGCGCAAACCGGAGATGTGCAAGATGCGTTAAAGCTCTGGCAGAATGCATTCGAGCGCACACCGGCCAGAAGCGGCATCGGACTCAACATCGTGCGCGCTTACTGTGCGGCAGGAAAGTTCAGTGAGGCGCGCGCTTACACGCTGCGCGTGCTGGAGTTCAATCCCGATCTGGCTTCGGCAAGAAAGTTACTGCGGTCGCTGAACGGGTCTCCGGCAGGGTGCAAGCCTTTGACAAATTGACCGGGACGCTCAGACTGTGAGAATAGAAGCGCGCCGGGGACCAGTATGGACAGACGACGCGGGCAGTCCTAGAATTTCGTTGACGTGCAATTGGGAAAATTCCTGATGTATCGCAGCCGCTCTACATCCCGGTCAGGCCGTTTCCTGCCGACTTTGATACTTCTCGTTGTGCTGGCGGCTCCCGAACTGGCGCTGGCTCAGAGCAGCGCCCTCGATCTTGACGGCAAGCCGGTAAATCCTGTCGAGGCAGCTTCCGGCAAGATCGTCGTGCTGGTTTTTCTTCGCCGGGATTGCCCGGTCTCCAGCCGTTACGCTCCGGTCATTCAGCGACTCAGCGCGCAGCATGGTCGCGACGCTAGCTTCTGGCTGATATTTCCAGACCAGACCGAGACTCCTCAAACGATCCACCAGTATCTCGACGAGTATGCCTACCGGTTGCCGGCGCTGCGTGATCCATGGCATGTGCTGGTCAAGCGTGCCCAAGTGCAGATCACACCTGAGATCGCGGTGTTCGACCGCGACCATCGACTCATCTATGACGGAAGAATCGACAACTGGTATGTGGATCTCGGCCGCTCGCGTCCAGCGCCGACCACGCACGAACTCGAAGATGCCATCCGCGCGGCGCTGGCTGGCAAGGCGCCCGGCGTGAATGAGGTCAGGGGAGTGGGATGCTACATCTCAGACCTGGAATGAACTCCTGGCTGCGAACATTGTCGTGGGCGCTCGCGCTCGCAACCGCAGGGGGCGTTATGGGAACTCTTCTTGCGAAGCCCTTGCCTTCGACATCGAACTCCACCACTGCTTCCTCTCAGGTAACTTTCAATCGCGATATTGCGCCCATCGTTTTTCATTCCTGTTCGGCTTGCCACCACGAAGGCGAAGCCGGGCCTTTTCCGTTGCTGACTTTTTCCGATGTCAAGAAACACGCTCGCCAGATTGCCGACGTAACCCAGGCGCGAACCATGCCTCCGTGGCTACCGGAACCCCAGGAGTTGAAGTTCGCGGATGAGCTGCGTCTGCCGAATACGCAAATCGATCTCATCCAGCGATGGGTGGCGCAAGGTGAGGTCGAGGGAAATTCGGCCGATCTGCCGCCGCAGCCGAAGTTTACTCAGGGTTGGCGGCTGGGAACGCCCGATTTGATTCTCACCGCACAGAAGCCGTTGATCCTTCCAGCGCAGGGAACTGACACCTATTGGAATTTCATTTTCCGAGTTCCAATCGCGCAAACGCGGTGGGTGAAGGCAATCGAAATTCATCCTGGCGACAAGCGCTACGTGCACCATGCAAACATTCTCGTCGACCGAGGCGGCTCCTCGCGGCGGCGGGAAGCGGAACCCGGCGCCGGTTTTGGCGGAATGGAGATTCGAATCGAGTCGCAACTGTTCGACCCTGACAGTCATCTGCTCTTCTGGAAGCCGGGCACGGTTCCCCACTTCGAGCCCGACGGTATGGCACTGCGTTTAGACAAGGGCACGGACCTTATTCTAAACACGCACATGCAACCTTCCGGCAAGCCGGAGGTGATCCAACCAAGCATCGGACTCTACTTCACCTCGCAAGCCGCGACAAAATTGCCCATGCTGCTCCAACTCGAGAACGACGTCAAACTCGACATTCCTCCGGGCCAGAAGGATTTCGTGGTTACGGACGAGTTCACGCTTCCGGTCGACGTCGATCTTCTGGCGATTTATCCGCACGCGCACTATCTGGGGAAAGACATTCAGGCCTTCGCAACTCTGCCCGATGGCAAAAAGAAGACACTGATCCACATTCCGCGCTGGGATCTGAACTGGCAAGCGGTATACCGCTACGCCGAGCCGGTCTTTTTGCCTAAAGGCACAATTGTTGCGTTGCGCTATGTGTACGATAACTCCGAGGACAATGCTCTGAACCCGAACCATCCGCCGGTTCGAGTACAAGCCGGCAATCGCTCGAGCGATGAAATGTGCCACCTCTGGCTGCAGGTTTTGCCGGTCCATTATGATGCCGCGCACGGTGATCCCCGCATGTTGTTGCAGGAAGCGTTGGCCCGCCACAACATCGAGAAAGACCCTGCCAACTTCGAAGCGCACTACAACCTCGCCGCGATGCTGCAGGTTAGGAACAAGACGGGTGAAGCCATGCGCGAGTACGAATTCGCGCTCCGCCTTCGCCCCGAAGACGCCGCGGCAAACAACGCCATGGGAGCCGCACTGCTTGCCTCCGGGCAACCAAGCGACGCGGTTGCGTATCTGTTGAGAGCTCTAAAAACTCGACCCGCTTATTTCGACGCCCGCTACAACCTTGGAAACGCTTTGGCCACACAGAACGATTTCGCCGGCGCCAGCGAGCAATTTCGACTTGCCCTGCAAGCACAGCCCAACGATGCCGACGCCGAGGCAAACCTGGGAAGCGCTCTAGCGGAGATGGGACTCTTCTCCGAAGCCAAGGCACATTTCGAGCGCGCCCTCGAGATCAATCCGAATCACTCTCTGGCCCGAGAGAATCTGCAGGAACTGCAGCGCGCGACGAACAAGTGACGAATGATGAGCAGGCAAACAACGAACGCGATCTGTCATCAACCATTCGTTAGTGGCCTGCAACGGCGATGCGTTGTACCCTAACCTCATGAACACAGGGATGCCGCATGCTTCAATGGCGCGATGCTCGTTGCTTGCGGGGTGTGCGTTGGCCTTCTCTACCATTGCGCTCGCGCAGCAAACGGCAGCGCCACAAGCGCCCTCCGGTCAATTCTCTCAAGCCACGCCCGCACCGCCTGCTGATTTCACGAAGGCGCGACTGCTCATGCAGCAAGGCAAGATCGACGAAGCGATTTCTCAACTGCAGGCGCTCCAGGCGAATACGCCCGAAGTAAGGGGCCTCGACCTCGAACTGGGCACCGCCTATTACAAAAAAGGAGACTACGCCAAAGCGGTCGACTCGCTGAAGAAGGCGTCCGCAGCCGATACCAACAGCAGCGAGACGGTACAGTTGCTCGGACTTTCTTATTACCTGGGAGGGCATCCCGCGGAAGCGATCCCACTTCTCGAAAAGGTGCAAGGCTGGTTTCCCAGGGCTAACGTCGACGCGTCTTATATCCTCGGAATCTGCTATATCCAGACAAGAGATTACCCGCACGCACGGGCGGCCTTTGCGAAAATGTTCGACGTACCATCCGATTCCGCAGCCAGCTACCTGTTCACGGCTCGCATGTTGCTGCGGCAGGAGTTCGATCCGGTCGCCGAAGAGTACGCGCAGAAAGCCGCGACGCTCGACCCCAAGCTGCCGCTGGTTCACTTTCTGCTGGGGGAGTTGTACTTATATAAGTCGCGGATTCCGGAAGCCATTGCGGAGTTCCAGAAGGAACTTGCCCTCAACCCCGCCCACGCGGCAACGTACTATAAACTGGCTGATGCCTACTCGCGCATTCAGAAATTCGAAGATGCGGAAAGGCTTCTGCAGCGCTCTGTCTGGCTGGATGCCACGTCCACCGGCCCCTATATCCTTATGGGGAAAGTTCTGGAGAAGAAAGGAGAGTTCGAGTTGGCTGTTCGCGCTTTGCAGCGGGCCGTCACTATGGATCCGAACAATCCAACGACCCATCATCTTCTCGGCCAGGCCTATCGCGACATGGGAAAGAAAGAGGATGCCGAGAACGAATTGAAGTTGGCGGAAGAATTACAAACGAAACAGGATACCCATCCTTAAGGCGCGGCCGAAAGACGCCAGGAAAAGAAACGCCGCAACAATGCCGAACAAGAAACACATCGTCGTCGGTCTGGGCGAATTGCTTTGGGACTTGTTGCCCGCCGGAAAGCAACTTGGTGGAGCGCCGGCCAACTTTGCGTACATTACGTCCCTGCTGGGTGATGAGGGAATTCCGGCAAGCCGGCTGGGCCGGGATGCTCTGGGCGCGGAAGCGATTCAACGCCTCGGCGAACTGGCGCTTCCGGCCAAATTCATTCAGAAAGACGCGGACTATCCTACCGGAACAGTGAACGTCGAGATAGACCGCGCCGGCCAGGCGCGCTTTGAAATTTCCGCGCCGGTTGCATGGGATTTTCTCGAGTGGACGCGGCAATGGCACGCGCTGGCACAACAGGCCGATGCCGTGTGCTTTGGATCGCTGGCGCAACGATCGCAGCATAGCTGCGCCACTATTCGCAAATTCGTGCTCGCCACGCGCACGAGCGCGGTACGGATTTTCGACGTCAACCTGAGGCAGCACTTCTATGCCGCGCATGGCCTCGCCGAATCGATGAAGCTGGCGACCGTGATCAAGCTAAACCACGAAGAACTGCCGAGAATCATGCACTTGTTCGAACTCGATCATCGCGGCGAGAAAGAATCGGCCCAGCGCCTGCTCTCTTTATATGATTTGAAATTAGTCTGCATCACGCGCGGCGATGGCGGCAGCCTCCTGGTGTCCCGTGACGAATGTAGCGAACATCGAGGCTTTCGAGTGAAGGTAGCCGACACCGTCGGCGCTGGAGACGCGTTCACCGCCGCCATGGTGCATGGATACCTCCGAGGGATAGCGCTCACGGAAATCAATGAATCCGCAAACCGGATCGGCGCGTGGGTCGCCAGTCAACCGGGAGCAACGCCTGTTCCGAGAGCAGACGGCCTGGAACAAACCTTGGCTGAGATTGCCTAGCTCTTCCTCGAGAATTTCCCTATTTCGCAAACGCTGGCAACGGCTGGTCCTGCTCCGTCTCCAGGCGTTCGACCATAGCCTTCGGCAAACCGTGCAGCAGTTCGAGGAATGCGGCATTGGTCCAGCCGAAACCCACGACGTTCACCTGATATCCAAGTTCTACGCGGGCTTCGGAAGACCGAGTTACCACGTTGTACTTTTCCCGGATGTTGCCGTCGCGGCGAAAGTTCTCCGCAACCATCGACAGAAACTTATATGAAATCCGGTCGGCATCGGCATTGAAACCGTAGCGGCGCAAGCCGTCGATGGCCAGCATTTCGATATTCCCCCAGCCATAAGGCAGGTCCCATTGCGCGCCCGTGTCTTCTGTGCTCATCGCCAAACCGCCTGGCTTCTCGAATGCTGAAAGATTTTTCGCGACGGCCTTCGCTTGATCGGGCGTGGCCAATCCCGTCCACAGCGGATAGAAAGTGGTGGCGTAACGATAGGACGATTGCTGCCCGGTCTGTAAGTTGAAATCGAAAAAGAGCCCATCCTTGGCATCCCAGAGATAGCGCGCGATCAAGTTCTTACGCTCCCGTGCGCGCTTGCTCCACTTTTCCGCCTCGGCCGTATGCCCCAACCATCGACTGATCTGCTCCAGGTCCGTCTCGGTCTTATAGAGCAAACTGTTCAGGCACACCGGCGCGTAGTGATGAGTCGCCGCGCCGAACGGCCCAAAGCGAAAACTCACATCGAACCCGGATTCCCGCATCGACCGGTCGCCCTTGTAATAGTCGGAACTCAGCCGGAATTCCCGCCGCTTTTCGCACTCCGCATGCGCCATCGTCGAGGAGACGTCACAAACCTGCTGCGAATAGGGAGCACCCGCAACGGGCTGCGTCACTCCCGGCACGCCTTCGAGAATGTAGGTGTCCGCTTGAGCGGGATGAAAAAAGAAATACGTCGCGACTTTCCGGTAATAGCCGGTTTCGTCCTGCACCGCTTCGGCGGGCGGGCCCTCTCCAAAATCGTAGTAGCGGGACAACCCCGTATCGCCCGCGCGATGCGGATCGCGGTTCCACATTTCATAATCTTTTTCAAGATCAGCGTAGGCTTTTGCCAGCCAGGCGCTATCCGAATGCCCTGACTTCTGCAGCGCGCTATAGACATCGACGAACATCGAACTCAGAAAAGGCGGCTGCGAACGAGTCAGATAGTAGGTTCGGTTTGCGTTTAGCATCGCGCCGTAGTGCTCAACCTCAAAAAAGAAGTTGTCGACCATCCCCCGCGCCAAATCGGCGCGGCCTGCCCGCAACAGGCCGCGAATGATGAAGTAGCTGTCCCAACCGTACATTTCGTTGAATCGGCCCCCGGGGACAACGTACTTGTTCTCCACATACAGCAGACCGTGGGGTTGGATCTTGCTAGTGTCAACTTCGCCGAGCCGGTGTATTTCAAGCGGCAAGTGCTCAATCCGCACATTGCAGTCGACGGAGAGCTTCTGCAGTGCCGGCGGCTCGGCCATGTTCGCTGGCAAGTACAAGACGGAAGCAACCTTGATCTTGGGGTCGGTCAAGCTTTGGCAATCCGTCATGGAACGCGTAAGGGTGTCCCACGACGTGGATATGTACTCAAGGATCGGCTTGAGTCCTTGCCCCGGGGTGGAGGTCGAATGCTCGGCCAAGGGCGGCTGCGTGAGGCTCGCGCACGTGATCGCAACAAGTACCAGCGGGCGTAGAACGAATGCCAAGGGCCGGCGAAACATTTTCGAAACGCGAGTACGCATGGATTCGGGAAACAGGAGGTCTTCTTATTTTAACCATGTCGCTAAGCCGTTCAAAATGAATTCGATGGCGGGAAGATATTCGAAAGATAAAGCGCCCGCGACCCCACACCGCTGCGGTTTTCGTTTATTCTGTATGTTTGGCTTTTGGCGTTTTCAGGGGGCCCGGTGACCAGATCCCAGGTAGTCATTCGTCTGTTCGTCTGTGTTTCGGTTTTTCTGTCTGTTGGCGCGATCAAGGCACAGCAAGTTCCCGAAAATACTTATCAAGAGTTACGCTGGCGCATGATCGGCCCGTTTCGCGGCGGTCGCACACGAGCCGCCAGCGGCGTACCGAGCCAGCCGAATGTCTTTTACGTAGGCCAGGTCAACGGAGGAGTGTGGAAGTCGGACGACTATGGACGTACCTGGACACCCATCTTTGACCACGAATCTACGCAGTCGATCGGCGCCATCGCGGTTGCTCCCTCCGATCCCAACGTCGTTTACGTCGCCAGCGGGGAAGGCCTGCATCGCCCCGATCTTTCCGTTGGCAATGGAATCTACAAGTCTACCGATGCCGGCAAGACTTGGACTCATCTCAGCCTAAACGATGGCTTCCAGATCCCGGCACTCGCGATCGATCCCCGCGACCCCAATCGAGTTTTCGCAGCCGTGCTCGGCCATCCCTATGGGCCGAATGAGGAGCGCGGTCTGTTCCGCTCTACCGACGGCGGCAAGACCTGGCAGAAAGTAATCTACAAAGACGAGAACACCGGAGCCTCCGACGTAGAGATCGACCCCTCCAATCCCGACGTGATTTACGCTTCCATGTGGGAAGTGCGCGAGGGCCCCTGGGAGGACAAGAACGAAGTCAACGGCACGGGCGGCGGATTGTTCAAGTCCACTGACGGCGGAGGCACCTGGCGACCTCTTACCAACGGCCTGCCGAAGGATCTCTCGCAAATCTACGTCGCCATCGCTCCCACCGATCCGCGGCGTCTTTATGCAACTCTGGGCACGGCCTCGGGCACTCTGGCCGTTTACCGTTCCGACGACGCTGGAGAAAACTGGTCAAAAGCGACCGATGATCCGCGCCCCTCCGGCCGCATCGGCGGCGGGGATCTCCCCATTCCCAGGATCGACTCCAAGAATGCGGACATCGTCTATAGCGCTAGCACCGTAACCATGCGATCCGACGATGGTGGCAAGACGTGGTCCGGATTCCGCGGCGCGCCAGGCGGCGACGACTACCAGAATCTTTGGATCAACCCCAACGACCCGAACATTATTCTTCTCGTCAGCGATCAGGGCGCCCTCGTAACCGTGAATGGCGGAGCTTCATGGAGTTCCTGGTACAACCAGCCCACGGCACAGATTTACCACGTCGCCGTAACCGACACTTTTCCGTATCGCGTTTGCGGGGGCCAGCAGGAGAGCGGTTCCGTTTGCATCTCCAGTCGCGGCAACGACGGCGCTATCACGTTCCGAGAGTGGCACCCGGTCGGAGTGATCGAATACGGCTATGTCGCACCGGATCCGCTCGACCCCGATGTCATCTACGGCGGCGGCAGAAGTGAGGTCTCGAAGTTTCACTGGTCCACCGGGCAGGTGCAAAACGTCACGCCCATCCCGGTGCGCAGCGCGAAGTACCGCACCGACCGCACCGAGCCGCTGATGTTCTCGCCGCTCGACCCGCATACGCTTTATTTCGCCAGCAACGTGCTCTTCAAAACCACCGACGGCGGAAACTCATGGCAGACCATCAGCTCCGATCTGACACGTGAGAATCCTGGAGTGCCCGCGAGCGTCGGTAGTCTCATTCCTCCGGGCGCGGACAAACAGCGCGGAGTCATCTACGCCCTCGCGCCTTCGTTCAAGAACATCAATACACTCTGGGCGGGGACCGATGACGGCTTGATCTGGCTCACTCGCGATGGCGGCAGGAAGTGGAACGACATCACTCCGCCGGAACTGACGCCCTGGAGCAAGGTCACACAGATCAGCGCGTCGCACTTCGACGACAACTCAGTCTATGCGTCCGTGAGCCGCTTCCGCATTAACGACCTACGGCCTTACATCTACCGGACTCACGACAGCGGCAAAACCTGGAAGCTGATCACATCTGGCCTTCCCGACATCGGCCCCGTGGACACGGTGCGCGAAGATCCTGTGCGCCAGGGCCTGCTGTTTGCCGGCACGGAGAATTCAGTTTGGGTTTCGTTCGATGACGGCGACCGCTGGCAATCCTTGCAACTGAATCTGCCGCACACGTCCATGCGCGACCTCTGGATTCATGACAACGACCTGATCGTCGCCACACATGGACGCTCGTTCTGGATTTTGGATGACATCTCTCCGCTGCGCGAAGCATCCGATTCGTTCGCCACGGCCGATGCCCATCTCTTTGCTCCAGCGCCCGCCCGCCGCGTTCGGCGCGATACCAACACCGACACGCCGCTGCCGCCCGACGAGCCCGCCGCCGCCAATCCCCCCGATGGTGCAATCATTGATTATTATCTGGCTCACGCCTCTTCTGCTCGCGTCACTCTCGAGATCATCGACGCTCACGGCCAAGTGGTTCGCAAATTCTCCAGCACGGACCAGCCCGATGTCACGGAAGTGGACTTGAAGAAACAGCTCATCCCCTTGTACTGGCCGCGGCCATTCCGCACTCTGCCGTCCGAAGCCGGCGTGCACCGTTGGGTTTGGGATCTGCACTATCCCGCGCCCGATTCCGCGCGTCACGAGTATCCCATCGCGGCAATCCCTGGAGACACACCACGTTACCCGCTTGGCCCTATTGCTTTGCCGGGTTCCTATATTGCGCGGCTAACCGCGAACGGAAGGACTTATACTGCGCCCTTCACGGTGAAGATGGACCCTCGCGTATCGATCTCGACGGCGAGCCTCGAAAAGGAATTCCAGCTTGAAATGCGCCTGGCGTCGCTCCTCACCGAGACGTCTCAGGCGGTGTTGCAGGCGGGATCGATTCGCGATCCGTTGCAAAGACTGAGCCAGCAATCCACCGGGCCAACGCGTGATGCGGTTCAGGCTGTCCAGAACAAACTCGTAGCAGTTCTTGGAGCGGCTGGCGTCGCTGCACCGCCTGCCGACGAAATCACTCTCGTCCGAGTTGAGGGACAGACCGCTCTTTTGTACGGCCAGTTGTCGCAAGCCGATGCGGCACCGACTGCCTCGCAGTCTGAGGCCTGCGCCGCAACGGAAAACGACGCATTGGACGTGATGAAGCGTTGGAACAAGTTCAAGACTTCAGATGTTCCGGCGCTGAACCGTATTCTGCGTGACGGAGGCCTGCCCGAAGTACACATCGAATCGGACCCGCACAAAGAAGAAGCCGTCATGGATGAAGAATAACGCGCGGGTTCAGAATCGAACCCCACCGCCTGTTTTCTGCTGCGTCTGCTTGACTCTAATTGTGATCGTTTAGCGTGACGGTTTGGACTTGATCGCCTAAAGAGCTTCCACCGCGCGCTGCAACTCGCGCGCGATCTGGCCGGGATCGCTTCCAACCGCAAACTTCATCGGCTGGCCAATGCGTACGCAAATCTGCCCAGGCGGCGCAGACCTTTTCCCCGCCTGCTTCACTTCGAACAATCCCACAATCCGCATCGGGAGAACCGGAATGCCCAGATTGCCCGCCAATAGTCCAACCCCTGCGCGAAACGGATTCATCTTTCCATCCACCGTGTGCCGCCCTTCTGGAAAAACGAGGATGCTATATCCAAGGTCCACTGCGCGGCCGGCGTAAGCAAAACTTTGCCGGAATCCGGCCTGGCGGGGCAGCGGGAACAGATTCAGCAGCGAAACACCGAGTATCCACTGCGTGCGATGGAAGATTCGCCGGAAAAATGTTGTGCCGGAAGCGGGCATGAGCAACGCTTCCAACGCCTCGCCGCCAGCCGCCGTTGCTACTCGATGCCGCAACCGCGCGGGCAAAGCCGTTTGTATGAAGCCCACATCCACATCGGCAATATGATTGGAGACCACCAGCACTGGCCCGCTCCAACCACGCAAATGTTCCCTCCCCTCAATTCGCGGCCAGCCCAGCAGAATCATGGCCGGCCTCATTAACATGTAGTGCGCCAGTCCTCGCACCCACGTCACCGGCCACCGCAACACCCAACCCGGATAGTGATACTCCACGCCCTGACGCGCCCCACGCTTCACCATCCTTTCCACGTCGCCCACCGTCCGCGCCGCGCTCAAACCGGTCTCGCTCAGATCCACCTGATATCGATCTTCCAGAGCGCCGATCAGTTCCATGCGATCCAAGGAACTGAGGCCGAGATCGGAATCCAGGCTTGTTCCCGGGCTCATCATACCGGCGCTTCTACCGGTGATTCTTCCGATCATTTCCGCAACAGGGCTGTCACTCTCCGGATTTGTTTCTCCGTTTTGCAGCAATGTTTTCGCGAATTCGGCAATCAGATTTCGGCGCGGCTTCTGCGTATTCGTACGCGGAAAATCTTCTTGGGGCCACTTCACCCAAATCCTCATTCGCTGGAATTCAGCCAGCGATTGATTCGCGCGCGCCACCACCTCTTTCAATCGGGCATCGTCGCGCACTATCACCACCGCGCACGGCTCCGCGTTTCCTCCGCGCTCAATCCCCACCACCACGCAATCTTTCACTTCCGGCTGGCGCCGCAACGCAGCTTCCAGGTCTTCTGGATAGACATTCATCCCGGCCGGCGTCACAATCACTTCTTTCTTGCGCCCTTTGAAATAAAGGTTCCCGGCTTCATCCAGGGCGCCCACATCTCCGGTGCGGTACCAACCATCTTCGTCCGCGACTTCCTGCCGTCTTCCTCCACTCCAATAGCCCGCAGCCACGCCCCCGCCGCGGACCAGAATCTCGCCATCTTCCGCAAGCTTTATTTCCCGCCCCGGCAGTACTTTCCCAATCGATCCCTTCCCCAACTTGAAAGGGTGGTTCACGCTGATCAGCGACGTCGTCTCCGTCAGCCCGTATCCCTGGATCGCCGCGTAGCCTAGCCGTGCCCAGAATCCTTCCGTGTCGCTATCCAGCGCCGCTCCTCCGCAAATGAATGCCCAGAACTTCCAGCCAAACTGCCGGTGAATCGCGCGGAAAATCCACCACCGGCGAAGAAAGTGCTTTCCTTCCGACGCGCGGAACCGCCGCCGGAAGTTGTCAATTTCACCATGGTCTTCAATATCTCGCTCGATCTGCTGCTTCAACGACTGCAAGACTCGCGGCACACTCACCAACACCGACACGCGTTCCCGCCGAATCGTGTTTACAATCTCTGACGGCTTCAACTCCTCCTGAAAAATCACAGTCCCGCCCAGCAGCGGCGGCAAGAACATTCCCAGAAATTGTCCGAAGACGTGGCTCAGCGGCAGCAAATTCAAAAACCGCACCGGATGCACCCAGCGCTCATACTTCAAGTACCGCTGCATCTCCTGTTCGAGCGGAGCGATGTTAGACAACACATTCCCATGCGTGATGATCACGCCCTTGGGTTCAGCGGTAGTCCCGGAGGTAAAGACGATTTGCAGGGTGTCGTCCCGGCCGATCGCCACATCGGGAGCCGTGGTTGCAGAAGGATGCGCCATCCCATTCGATAAATCATCGAGAACCAAGCGAGGGACTGCGCCAGCCTCGCCCGCATTCTGCGGCACATGCCTCCGGGAGCAGACCCAGAGTCTCGCCTCAGCCTGCCCTGAAACTCGCGCCGCAAAATCTGCGGATGCCCCATCGTCCATGGGGACCACAACAGCACCGCGCATCGCGCATCCAAAGAACGCGGCAACCCATTCCGCGCAGTTCTCCCCCCACAGCATCACCCGCTCGCCCTTGCCAATCCCCCGCGCCTCCAACTCAGCGGCGAACCAAGATGCCATCTCCAAAACCTGCCCGTAAGTAAACCACTGCTTGCGGTACCCACACCGCTGCCCATAAGCGCGCTGCTCGCGGTGCGCCTGAAAGTTCGCCAGGAAAAACTCTGCTATCGATTCAGCCATTCAGTTGAAGCCCGGTTCAGCGTTGCTACGATCTAAGTTTAGTGGAAGAGGGAAAGCGTGGGAGGTGCGGAGCGCCCGTGCGGGACAGGTTGGCTGAACGGCAGATCTGTTGCCGGCCGGGGCTGTGGATTTCGCACGAAAATAAATTCTTCGCCGAGGCCGGCGGAAACGCCTGGAGTAGCGAAGAATCCGGATCTCGGAGCAAATTTTATTCTTCGGATGCCCCTGAAACCAGCACCCAGCGCGGGTTTCGCCAAAACGTATTTTGCAAAATCTTGCTTCCAAAGAACTTAGATCTCAAAATATTGAGAACAAATAACTTAGAGCGGCAGGATTTGGCTTCTATAGACCGTCACTGCCTCGACTATGATTGCGCAATCGCGGATTGGGGCGCAAGGTCAGATGTCACAATGCGGCTGTGGAGAACTGGCCTGCCCGTGGCCATCGTGATATACCCGGTGCTAGAAGGTCCACGCTTATGACACGACCAACGATGCAGGCGATTTCACCGTTCTTCATCGTCAGCAACATCGATCAAACCATCGCTTTTTACCGCGACAAGCTTGGCTTTGAAACGAGATTCCAGGAGCCGGACCGAAACCCTTTTTTCGCCATCATCGGCCGCGACGGAGCGCAGATCTTCATCAAGTCCCAGAAAGACGTGCCGCCGCTGCCGAATCCCAAGCGTCATCCCCACATGGCGTGGGATGCCTTCGTCTATGTGCAAGATCCGGATGCGCTCGCCCTCGAATTTGCCGGGCGTTTTTCCGAACATCGAGTTGCCGATGGTGGGGCAGCCTTTAGCGTGCCCCTCAAGGATACCCACGACGGCCTTCGCGGGTTCGAGATTTGCGACCCTGACGGCTACGTTTTGTTCTTCGGCCGACCAAGGTAGACGGCGGCGCAGCGATCCGGGGTCAATCAGTGTAATCGCCTGCTAACGCCGATTGACTAGCAACGTCTTAAAACGTGGGGGTTCTCGTCTTGAAGAAATCAGATCAGCATGGGTTTCGCCTGTCGCGGACGGGTTTTGTTCTTTCCATTGCCTTTGTATTGCTGTCTGCTTGTTTCGCGCGAGAACGAGGGCCGCGGGTTGAGGTGGTATGCCCGTCACCACCCATTCCGGTGACGATTGGCAAAAATAAAGTCCTGGTCTACGAGCTTCATCTCACGAACTTTGACGTCGTGCCCTTGACACTGAAGCGCCTTTCAATCTTCGCCGCTGCGGAGAATCCCGATCCGCTCACGACCCTCGAGGGCGAGAAGTTATCGGCTGCGATGATCCGTATTGGAGCGCCAATGATGATGTCCGGCAGTTCGAGTGCGGGCAGCGGTAACACTCGAACGCTCGATCCGGGCGGTCGAAGTGTCGTCTTTTTGTGGATCGAGTTGCCGGCGAATAGATCAGCGCCTGCAAATCTCAGGCATCAGCTGGTTTTTTCGTCAACCCCGGTGGGAGCTGACAAACCCAGCGATACAACGCTGGAAGATTTTTCGGTCCCTGTAAACCAGAATCCGGTCCCAATGCTGAGCCCTCCCTTTGACGGGGGGATATGGCTCGCTGGGAACGGTCCGGCGAATGACTCGGACCACCGCCGCGGTATTTTCGCGGTTGATGGGCACATCTACTCGCCGGAACGCTTCGCCATTGACTGGGTCAAGGTCGGACCAAATGGCGACTCTAGTCATGACGGGACCAGCAGGAACGAAAATTGGTGGGGCTGGGGAGAACCGGTTCTCGCCGTAGCGGATGGGGAGATCACGGAAGTTGTGGACGAATTTCCAGACAACGCTCCGCGCGTTCTACCTCCCGTCACACTCGACAACATTGCCGGAAACCACATTGTCCTTCAAATTGCACGAAACCTTTTTGTCACGTATGCCCATCTGCAAAGAGGAAGCATCAAGCTGCGCACGGGCGATCATGTTCATCGGGGAGATATGCTCGCGCTCCTGGGTAATAGTGGGAACGCGACCGGCGCGCACCTACACCTGCAAGTAACCGATCACAACTCGGTGTTGCAGTCGCAGGGGGTTCCCTTCGTATTCGCCGCTTTCACCTATCTTGGGCCGGGATCTGACTATCCCGAAAAGCAGGTTTCGGAGACATGGGGCAACTCAATCCCGCCCGGCGATGGCGTGCTTAAGTTCGAGCCTGTGAAAAAGTGACACAACTCTCAGTGGGTTGGCGTGACGTCGCCATGGCACTCATTGACAGTTTTGGGGTTCTACTTCTTGGGCTCGAATCCGCGGCCGACCCGGAACACGTGGCCATCGGGATGGCGAAGGTGCATCTCGCGAACGTTCCACGGCATGTCGGTGGGCGGAAATGTGACCTCCAGCCCGGCGGCGACGCAGTGCTTGTGCATCTCGTCCGCGTCGCGGGTTCGAGATTTGCGACCCTGACGGCTACGTCTTGTTCTTCGGCCGACCAAGGTAGCGCGGCGTGGCGCCGATGCGCCGGCATTCGAAAATGGTCCAAAAGCCTTGCTGCGCTGGGCACTGTCAGCTAAACTCGAAGCCCAAGTGCTCACCATGATGCCCGCTCACCTTCAGTTCTCGAATGCGAGGATCGATTGCAGACAGGCGCGTTATCAGGCCGGAGCCTTGCGGCCACGCCATTACCACGACAGCGCCTGGGTGGTCTTTACGCTCACCGGTTCTTTCGGCTTGACCACGCGTTCCGTTGAAAGTCTGCTTACGCCAAGAAGTCTGCTCTATCTCCCAGCCGGGGAACCGCATTCCAATGTTTTCGGATCGCAAGGTGCGGGAGTTTTCGTCACCGCCATCGACCCCGCATGGATTGGCGATCGGCTGGAAATCGTGAGCGCCGAGGCGGAGAAACCTAGAATTGCTCCCGCAGGCTTACTCACAGGGCTGGCGCTAAAGATATATCGCGAGTCCCGAAGCCCCGATGCGCTTTCCGACTTGATTGTGGAAGGAGCATTTCTGGAACTGCTGGGCAGCTGGTTTCGGCAGGATTTTCACAAGGACCGCGGCGCGCCATTCTGGCTGCGCCAGGTGAAAGGATTGCTTCACGATGCTTTTCGCGAGCCGGTCGCGCTGAACCAGGTTGCTCAGGCTGCGGGCGTGCATCCCTCGCATGTGGCACGCGAATTTCGTCGCGCCTATGGCATGACCATTGGAGAGTACGTGCGCAAGCTGAGGGTGGAATTTGTCGCCGAGCGCCTGCTGTGCCCCGGGAAGGATACTGCCTCGTTGACGGATTTAGCCTTGGATGCGGGATTCAGCAGCCACGCTCACATGGCGGCAGTGTTCCATCGCGTAATAGGAATGCCCCCCGGCCAATATCGCAAGGCCCACGGATTACATCAATCCGTTAATAGAAAGTCAATTTCCTGAAAGACACGAAATAGGCGCCAGCCTAGGATCGTCAGAATTTTTACCGTGGTCACGTCCAGTGGCCGGTATCTCAGTCGCAAACTTCAATTGCTTCAGGCCTCATGGAGGAGGATTCAAATGACCGCAACATCTATCGATCGCTATCCCAATCACAGCGTCGCACGCATCAGCCTCGCTTTGCTGCTGATTGTTCTTCTAGTGTCTCCCGACTTGGCCCTGGCTCAAGAACCAGCCACCTCGTGCAACAGCTCGGGCAGCAACTCGGGCTGGACGCCTTTCCCTTCCACTTCCCTGCTTCCCAACCCGATTGAGACTCTCAACGCAGTCGTGAACAACGGATACTTGTACGTTGTCGGCGGTTCCGAGGGCACAACAGGCTTTCAGAACACGGTCAGTTACGTCCAGTTAAGTACATCAACTGGCTTGCCCCTTACTGCCTTTCAGTCGACGACCCCATTGCCTGTCGCACTCTCACGCGACCTCTGTGGGGTTGCGCACAACGGCTTCCTTTACACGGTCGGCGGAGTGGAATACTCGTCAACCGATTCGAACGGACAAACCGTCGGAAGCGTCCAGTATGCCCCGTTTCATCCTGCGACTGGAACTATCGGGACTTGGAATCCAACAAGCTCGCTTCCGGAGGTTGTGCAACTCCATGGAACTGTCGTGCTGAACGGCTACATGTATGTTATTGGTGGGTCGACATACAAGGATGTCTCAAATGCGCCTAGCAAAATCACAGACGCCGTCTATTATGCCCCGATCAATTCGGATGGAACCTTAGGGTCATTTACCCAAACGGCGTCGCTGCTGATACCACTCTATAAAACTTGTCCGGTAGCGATCGACGGCACGATCTACATGATAGGGGGAGAGACTAATGCAGCAAATGAAACTACTCCAGGCGACCCAGCTGTTAATACCGTTTACTATGCCACCCCGAACACCACGGGGTCACAAATAGGGGCGATTAGTTCCTGGACCAAGGCGCCGTACACCATCCCTCTGAGCCAGTTCAATACTATGAACCCTTCTGGGCTCGCCGCTCAGGCTGTAGCGTACGTCAATACCAAGGGCATCGTCCTCATGGGCGGAGATACCACCGGAAACGGCGGGGATACGGACGTGCCGCTGGAGGGCATCGACCCCAGCGCCACGACCATCACTTGGGACACCCTTCCCACCCTTCCTGCCAATGTCTCTCGTAACGCGGGAGCGACCCTTAACCACTATGCCTACTCCGTCGCGGGTCTGGTGGCAGGCAGCGACTCAAACGGTGTCAATTGCTTGCTAATAGATTGATCGGATCGTCTCGGTGAGCTTCTCGCGTGTCCATAAAAAATGCAAGCACGAACAAGCACCACCCGACCGGGCAAGAATTGTAGTCGGAACTGCACGGCTGTGAACGCGTTTTGGCCGAGATGGCGAGCGGGAATCCGCTCCCGCCCGCCATCAAGGAACACAGAGCTGCGATCCTGTTTGAGCGCTTGATCCTGACCCGCAGGCCAGCCATTCCTACTTTTCGGCCTCGAATCCCCGGCCGACGCGGAAGACGTGGCCATCGGGATGGCGAAGGTGCATCTCGCGAACGTTCCACGGCATGTCGGTGGGCGGAAATGTGACCTCCAGCCCGGCGGCGACGCAATGCTCGTGCATCTCGTCCACGTCGTCCACCCAGACCGACATCCAGACGCCCTTGTCGCCCTCTTCGTCTCCCTCCTGCTGAAACGTGGTGGTGTTTGCGCCGCGGCCACGGCCTCCCTGCGCCCCCTGGCAAAGAAAGATGCAAGTTTCCTTACCCGATCCAACCGCGCCAAACGTCGGCGGCGTTCCCCAGTCCCACAATTTCTTCCATCCCCACTTCTCAAACCACGCGACCGTGCTGGCGATGTCGGACACGTTCAATATCGGAGTCAAACCTTTGGCTTCCATAACGGAAGGAGGATAACACCCGGAGGATTTGGGATTTGGCCTACTGCTGCAAAATCGCCATTACACCAGCAACGCTGGCCAGCCCACCGAACGAAATGGCGACGGTTCGGGGCGCTATTCCCGCCCCACCCCCAGCGCATCCGCCACGCGATTGATGTAGTTAAACCAAGACGCAATCAGAGTGATCTGCAAGATCCCGCGATCGTCAAATCCCGCGGCCCGCAGCCCTTCAATGTCATCCTTCCAACACTTGGTCGCGTCCTTGGTCAGCTTGACCACGTAGTCCACCATCACGCGCTCCTGCGGCGTGATCGGCGCCGTCGTGTAGTCTTTTTCCAGAGCCGCTACTAGCTCTTCATCCAGAGTCACCCTACGCAGAAACTCTGCGTGCGACTCGATTCAATACTTGCACCGGTTGGTCACCGAGACCATCGTGGTGATCATTTCATGCTGCCGCCGGCTCAACGGCAACTCCGGCGACATCAGCGCGCCAAACGTGGCGAACGAGTGATAGAGCGCATCCGGAATCAGCGTGTGCGACCCGACAATTGACGACCCTCCCGACTCATCCGGATGTACCGGATCGCCATACTCCTTGGGATACAAGGCCTTCTGCCCTTCTATCGCCTTCAGCAGTTTCTCGTCGGCCTCCGACCTCGGGATGGTTCGAATCCACGTCATAAGCGCAATTCCCCTTCGTCCAGGATTTCCGCAATTTTCGCACTTGGAAGCCTACACTGCCGCTCTGGCTTCCCACATAGCGCATTTGTACTAGAATCCCTATCTTCTTCTATATAGGCGACTTTGCAAGCGTGCCCCGCGGTCGATCTCTGATTCCCTTGGTAACCCTTTCGTACACTCCCTTTCGGTAACCCTTGGTAACCATGCGATTCCCCTTGTCCAGCCGTACAATTGCCCTTGTCCGACCGGCCATATCTCTTAACGGAGATTGGCCATATGACGTTCCCCGGGCAACACTTCCCAGGAGCCGTCATCCGCTTCTCGGTTCAGGCTTTTTCGGTTCAGGCTTTATCGGTTCAGGCTTTATCGGTGTAGGCATTATCGGTGTAAACCAGGGTCTGGAGTTCGTACTCTTATGGCGTTCGGTTTCGGGTTCAACAAACAGAAAGTTCTCAGCGCTGCGGAGAAGTATGTCCAGCAGGGCAAGATGCAGAATGCCATCTCTGAGTACGAAAAGGTGATCAAGGCCGATCCTAAGGATCTCACGGTCACCAACACGATCGGCGATCTCTATTCCCGCCTGGGTGACGCCGACAAAGCCACCGAATGTTTCAAGACTGTAGGCGACGCCTATGCCACGCAAGGTTTCACGGTCAAGGCGATCGCCATGTACAAGAAGATCAGCAAGATCAAGCCTTCGCTGGAGAGCGTGCTGAAGCTGGCCGAACTCTACACCCAGCAGGGACTCTTCAACGACGCCCGCGCGCAATATCTTCAAGTCGCCGAAGAATTTCTGAAGTCCGGCGAACTGGATAACGCCGTCCGCATCTTCCAGAAGATTCTGGAAATGGATCCGGAAAATACCGCCATGCGCGTCCGCCTGGCGGAGGTCTACGTCCGCCTCGGCAAGAAAAACGACGCCTGGCAGATTTTCTCCGCCGCCGCCGAGACCTTGCGTTCCAAGGGCTCGCTCAGCGGCGCTCAAGAAGTTCTGCAGCGCATGCTCACCCTCGATCCCGGGAACGGCTACGCGCTGCTCCTACAGGGCCGTAATCTGCTCGAGGCTGGGGACGGTGAAGCCGCTATCGAATCGCTGCAGAAGGTCCCCGATCTCGATTCCAATCCCGACGGCCTCCGCGATCTGCTCAAGGCTTATCTGAAGACCGGCCGCCTGTCGGATGCCGGAACTCTCGCCGGCAAGCTCCTGACGGTCCACAACGACCTGGCCGCCATCTCTACCTTCGCCGACGCCCTCATGCAGGCCGGCCAATACGAGAACGCGCTCCAGGTTTACGACCAACATGCCGACCGCCTGTTGGCGGAAAACTCCGACAAGGTTTTGAAGAATCTGCACTCGATCATCGGGCATGTACGCGACAATCCCGCTTCGCTCGAGAAGCTTCTCGATCTCTTCCAGAAGGCCGGAGAGACCACGCACATCAGTGAAGTCGTCGAGTTGCTGGCCCACGCCTCGGTTCAGTCCGGCGATCTCACTCGCGCTCGCGATCTCTACCAAAAGCTCGCCACTGTGGAGCCTGGCAATCCCCTGCACATGAACAATTACCAGCAGGTGGTCAGCCAGCTCGGCGGCGAATCCGCCACGAAGCTCATCTCGGCGGAAGAGGCGGCTGTCATCGTGGACGAACTGGAAGCCACGGCTCCGTCCATCCACCAGCACTATTCCGATGCCGTCGCCCTCGCGGTTCGCTCTGCGCTAACCGATGCTGAACTTTTTATTTCCTACAACATGCCTGCCAAGGCTCTGGGCCCGCTGGTGGCAGCACTTCCGCAAGCGCCCACCGACCTGCGCCTGAACCAGCGTCTGGCCGCTCTGCACACGCGCGCGGCACGCTTCGCGGAAGCGGCTGTCTGCTGCCGCACTTTGCAAAACATCTACTCCGAGGCGGAATATCCGGAAGAGGCCACGCGTTACGGCGAACTCGCCGACCGCTATGAAGAGCGCTCCACAACTCCCGCTCCCACAGATTCCATGGTCGAGGATGCCTCTGCTCCGGAAGAAACGACTCCGGAAGAGACGCCCGTAGCCGCTGCGGACGCGTCTCCGTGGCTAGCCGCCGCGCCCCAGCCCGCTGAAGAACTCGAATTCGCCGTTGTCGCCGACCATGACGCCGACCACATCAACGTCCCGGCCTCACCCGTCGCCGAATCGGACCCCGCTCCGGCAGAAATTGATCTCTCCTCCGAATGGGATGACGCCATCACCATCGAGGCCGATGCTCCGGCCGCCGCAACCGCCGAAGTCGAAATTGCCGCGGCCGTTGGCGACAAGCACGCCTCCACTGGACCGCTTGACGACAAAAATGTCGATCAGGGAAAGATTGCCGAAGCTCTTGAGGAGATCCGTTTTTATCTCGAGCATGGCATGCCCGAACAGGCCTCCGGAGCTTTCGAGAAGCTTCAAACTCTCACCAGCGACGAAGCCACCTTATCGGCCCTTCGGACTGAAATTGAGGCGGCGTCGCGGCAAACGTCCCCGGCGGAAGAAGTAGCGCCAGTGGAAGCCATCTCTGAATTTGCCATCGACGAAGCCCCGGCTGCGCCTTCCGCGGAATTAACCGTCGAAGAAATCCCCGTTGCCACCGATGAATCGCCTGCCGTAGTCGAACAGATCGCTGCGGAGCCACAAGCCCCGGTCGCGGAAGTACCCGCTCCACCGGTGCAGGTCGAGACTGCCGCTCCCGAGCCTCACCCGGGGGTCCTTCAGGAATTCGTCACCGACCTCGAGTCGTCACTCGGCGACAGCTTTCTTCCCGGAGCGGTTTCGAAAGAAACGGAGCCCGCTCCCGCTCAAACGTCCGAGGTCGAAACGAATGTCCAACCGGAAACGGTCCAATCTAACCTTGAGCCGGTCGGGCAAGCGGCACCGACCGTTTTTGGCCTCCGCCCCACGGAGGTCATGGGCGAATTCGTTGCCGATCTCGAAGCCTCTCTGGGCGACGACTTCCTCAAGGATGCTCCCGTCGCCGAGACCGAGCCTGCGCCCCAAGCGGAGCCCACGCCGGAAATCGAGCTGCCAGTCGCCGCCGTGCCCGCGCAACAACAGCCGGTGCCCACGCCAGCGCCACTGGTCACTGCTCCCCGAGCCGCAAGCGCCGCAGCCGCGGCGTCGTTCTCCGCCACTCCTTCAGTTTCACCGCAAGCGCCAGCCCCTGTACCGCAGCGGCCGGCTCCGCCAGCGCCCAAGCCGCAAATTTCTCCGGGCATTCCCAGCACAACGCCCGTGGCCACCGCCAAGTCTCTTCCGTTTGGCGAAGATGCCGGCGTGGATCTCGCAGAAATGTTCGGCGAACTCAAGCACGATCTCGAAGCGGGCGTTACCGCCACTGACGAAGATCCTGAAACGCACTACAACCTGGGAATCGCGTTCCGCGAAATGGGCCTGCTCGATGAAGCTATCGGCGAGTTGCAGAAGACCTGCCAGGCCGTCGATCGCGGGCATCCTTTCCCGCAAGTCATGCAGACTTACACCTGGCTGGCCCAATGCTTCCTCGACAAGGGCGTTCCCGAGGCGGCAATTCGCTGGTACGACAAGGCTCTTAACGCCCCGGGCATCGACGAAGAAACACGCACCGCCCTCCACTACGAACTCGCCGCAGCCTATGAAACTGTCGGCGACAAGCCTTCCGCGCTCAAACACTTCATGGAGGTTTACGGCCGCAACATCGATTATCGCGATGTCGCCGAGCGCATCAAGGCCTTGAAGTCGTAGAATAGCCCGATGGGTTTTGCCCCCTACTTTTTCTTCCGGCGTTCAATAAATACGAAGGATGAAGCCGTCCTCCGTGCCTGCGCCCTCCCGAACCCGCCGCGCCGGAGCGCCCAGTGACCACCGATCCCAAGCTGCCCGTCGAGAACGACGCCACCGCGCCTGCCCAACCGGCATCAGTGCAGACGGAAAATCGCGAGTGGCTCCGCGACTCGACGCCTCCTGTCCCCGTAACCCGGCCGCACACCGGTCTGCAACTCTGGCTGCACCGTACCTCCGTCTTCCTCTTCGTGCTGATCAGCGCCGTCGCCGGCGTCTTGCTCGTGATTCTGCCCTGGACTCCCGAATGGACCGACAACTACATTCTGCTCTCGTTCCCTTGGCTGCGCACTCTGGTTTCCACCGCCTTTTTTCGTGGCCTGTGCAGCGGATTAGGGCTGCTCGATATCTGGATTGGTTTCTGGGAGGCCCTCCACTACCACGAACGCCAATGAACCGGAGAAAGACCCAATAAACCAGCGCTGCTCCAGCGCTCCTTTAGCCGTGGCCCTCCAAAGTAATCCGCGCCTCCACGATTCCATTTCCGCCAAGGTCACAACTCCGATATTCTGAGTGTCAAGACCTCTTCATCTCCGACGAGACTCATCCCATGCCTGACAAGCTGAATCCCGCGCCGCTGGCTTATCGTAATAAGCCTTTCCTCGACAGTCCCGACGGCCGCATCCTTCGCATCCTGGCGGAATATCAGGAGCCGCTCGCCCGCTTTCGCCGCGAGCAAATTCAAGACACCGTTGTCTTCTTCGGCTCGGCGCGCTTCCAGGGAGGCGACGCCGCCCAGAAAAACCTGACCGCCATTGAACAAAATGACGCGAAAGTGCCCGCCGCACAACGGGAAAAGAACCTGAGGAGCGCCCTCGCTGCCGTCGACATGGCCCGCTACTACGAAGACGCACGCCGCCTATCGCACCTTCTGACCGAGTGGTCCATCCAGATTCCCGCCCGCCGCCGCCGCTTCGTAGTCACCACCGGCGGTGGTCCCGGCATCATGGAGGCCGCCAATCTCGGCGCCCACGAGGCCGGAGGCAAGAGCATCGGCCTCAATATCAATCTGCCTTTCGAACAGAATCCCAATTCCTACATCACGCCCGCGCTCAACTTCGAATTCCATTATTTCTTCATGCGCAAGTTCTGGTTCGCCTACCTCGCCAAGGCGTTGGTGATTTTTCCCGGCGGCTTCGGCACCATCGACGAACTCTTCGAAATCCTTACCCTCGCGCAAACCGATAAACTGGCCAAGAAAATTCTCGTCGTCATTTACGGCAGCGAATACTGGCACCGCATCATGAACTTCCAGGCCTTCGTCGATGCCGGCACGGTTTCTCCACAAGACCTCGACCTGTTCAAGTTCGTGGATACGCCCGAGGATGCCTTCGCTTTCCTTCGCGACGGCCTCACCCAACACCACCTCGGCGGCTCACCCAGGAAAGAAAAAGAACAGGAAGTTCTGCCGGAAATCGCCAAGACAAGGCCCTAAGCGACGGAGAACTAAAGGCGGCTCAGTTTGATCTTTGTAACGCTGTGTCCCCGGTGTTGAGAATTTAGGAAACCACCACCAACTCGGACGCACTTGCATCCCTGCTCTAGACTAAGAGTTGAAAGCTGATGGCTGAAAGCTGCCTTCTCTACTACATTACCGATCGCAAAGCCTTCCCCGGCGACGAGCGCACACGCGGCCAACGTCTCCTCCATAAGATCGGCGAAGCCGCAAGCGCAGGCGTCGACTACATCCAACTCCGCGAAAAAGATCTCTGCACCCGCGATCTCGAGTCGTTAGCCCGCGAGGCTCTCGCTGCGATACACTGGGCAAGGCCGCTGACCACCGCTCTCCTGATCAACTCCCGCACTGACGTTGCTCTCGCCATCGCCGCCGACGGCGTTCACCTGCCAGCCGACGATCTCTCCCCCGTAGAAGTCCGAGCAGCGTGGACACGTGGCGCGGGCACCCCTTCGACAAGCTCAGGGAAAGCTCCCGCCCGCGAGGTCTCACCACAAGATCCGATCATCGCCGTCTCCTGCCACTCTCTACAAGAAATCGCCCAAGCCGCTACAAACGGCGCCACCTTCGCCGTCTTCGCGCCCGTCTTCGGAAAAAAGGATAAACCAGAAGTTCGCCCCACCGGCCTCGATGCTCTTCGCCACGCCTGCCTTGCGAGAATCCCAGTGCTCGCATTGGGAGGAGTCACTCTTCAGAATGCCAAGTCCTGCCTGGATGCGGGCGCGGCCGGCATCGCCGCCATCCGCCTCTTCCAGGAAAACGACATCGCCTTGATCGCGCGCTCGCTGCGCAACCGTTAGCCGACTACCTCCGGAATTTCTTTGCTTTGGGAGCGTCGCGGGTCGGGGAGTTATTTGCTTTTGGGCGGCGCTTTCAAGCGCTGCGATTAGGACTTGCCTTATCGAAGCCAGGCTTTAGCCGATGGGTACCCGATCTTCACCCCGTCCACTTCGTCCCTGTCTCGAGAACCTGCATCACTTTGGCCAACCGGCGCTCCCGCGTCGTTTCCTGCTTCGCTCCCTCAATCGAAACTGCCATCTCTTTCTTGTGTGTAAAGGCCAATTTTTCCCAGTTCGCCTTCGCCGCTTTATTTTTCGCCAACGCCTTCTTCAAGGCCGGCGGCGCTTCCACCGTGCTCTCCTCCTCATCCCGCTCCATGACAACCTCGACCGTGTCTCCAGGCGTTACGCCCGCCCCCTGGCACAGAGCCTTGTTCACGGGCATCATTCGGCGGTCGCCACAGGGCATCAGCGACGAACGAAATGGGAACCCGTTGATCGTCCCGCGCACCGGCACGCGCGCCCGCGTCCCAAAAAACTCAGGCACGTCGACCGGCGGAGTAATGGCAGCCACCACCCCCGCCTCTTTTCCCTCGATCTTTGCTTTGAACCGCAACTCTTGTTTGGCCATTACCCGCCTCTCAGCGCTGCTAAACTCTATCTCGACAAATGTCGCACGGCAAGTTCACTCCTGAAATTATGGCGGCAACTCACTCGCACTCCCGGCCCACCGATTCGCCCTTGATCGATCCCTCTCTCGTTTCCATCCCCGAGGCGTGGTTCCTCATGGGATCCAACTCCGGCCAGGACTGCGAACGTCCGGTCCACCGCGTCTGGATCGACGCTTTCCAACTCGCCGCCACTCAAGTCAGCAACGCCGAGTACGAACGTTTTCTGCGCGCCACCGGGTCGGAACCTCCGCCTTTCTGGCAGGATCAGAATTTCAATCATCCTCAGCAACCCGTCACCGGCGTCTCCTGGTTCGATGCCGATCGCTACTGCCAGTGGCTCACCTCGCAAACCGACCGCGCGTACCGCCTTCCCACCGAAGCTGAGTGGGAGCGCGCTGCCCGGGGCGATCTCGAGCAAAGCAATTTTCCCTGGGGCAACGACCCTCCGCAATCTCTCCCCGACTACGCCAATCGCTGGCAGAACGGCCCCGAACCCGTTGCCCGCTACGCCCCCAATGCCTTCGGCCTATACAACATCTGCGACAACGTTCACGAATGGTGCAGCGACTGGTACGATCCCAACTACTATGCGATCTCTCCGGAGCGCAATCCGCGCGGGCCCGAACCTCACCGAGGAATCGGCCAGCGCAAAGCCTCGCGCGGCGGATCATGGCGTCATCACGTCAAAGTCGCCCGCTGCTCCGCCCGCTCCAGCATCCCTCCCGACTTCCACTATGCCGACTATGGTTTCCGCGTAGCCTGCAACCCCATATAATCTGTCATTCCGAGTCGGGCGTAAGCCCGGCGACGAACCTGCTGTTTGCTGACATCGCTTCGGAATCGGAGTATTTATGTTTCGCTCAGATCTTCTCGCTAACAAGCGCATCCTCATCACCGGCGGCGGCACCGGCCTCGGTAAAGCCATGGCTCACCGCTTCCTCGAACTCGGAGCCACGGTCTACATCTGCGGCCGCCGCGAAGATGTGCTCCAGAAAACCGCCTCGGAACTCTCCGCCCACGGCCCAATTCACGCGCTTCCTTGCGACGTTCGCCATCTCGACGCAGTCGAAGCCATGGTTGAGTCCATCTGGCAAGACGGCCCGATCGACATCCTCGTCAACAACGCCGCCGGCAATTTCATCGCCCGCACCGAAGAACTTTCCCCTCGCGCTTTCGAATCCGTCATCGGTATCGTGCTCCTCGGCACTCTGCACGCCACCATGTCCTGCGGACGCCGCTGGCTCAAGGACCAACATAAGGGCACGGTCCTCAGCATCTCGGCAACTTATGCCCCGGTCGGCTCCGCCTATGTCGTCCCCTCCGCCATCTCGAAGGCCGGAGTCGAAGCCCTCACCCGCAGCCTCGCCGTGGAATGGGGCAATCGCGGAATCCGCATGAACGCCATCGCTCCCGGCCCCATTCCCACGCAAGGCGCTTTCTCGCGCGTCCTGCCCCGTCCCGAACTCGAAGCCCTCGCGCTCGACCGCAACCCGCTGCACCGCTTTGGCACCGTGGAAGAGTTGGCAAATCTGGCCGCATTTCTCGTGAGCGACGGTTCCGGCTACATCAACGGAGAAGTCGTTCGCATGGACGGTGGAGAATTCCTGCAAGGCGCCGGAGAATTCAGCAACCTGGGCCGCGCGCTTACGAATGAAGACTGGGAGTCTCTAAAGCCGCGCAAGACGAAAGCCTAGAATGCGCGCCGAAACGGCATCTGTAGCTGGAAGCCAGGAGCCAGAAGCTAGTAGCCGCGCTCTCCCGACGGACGGACCAGCCACTTCAGCACCATATTCACCAGACTCAGCACAATCGCGCCCAGAAACGCCGCCAGGAATCCACGCACCTGAAACCCCGGCACCAGCGCCGACGCAAACTTCAGCATCAACGCGTTGATCACGAACCAGAACAGTCCCAGCGTGATCAGCGTCAACGGAAACGTCAGAATCTTCAGCACCACTCCCACCGTCGCATTGATGAAGCCGATCACCAGCGCCGCAATCAACGCCGCCACCGGACCGCTGACATAAATCCCCGGGACCACCTTCGACACAATCCACACCGCCAGCGCACTCAGCACCCAGTTCAGCAGCATCCGCATGTCCGCTCCTTGCGCCCCTTCACCTTGTGGCGCGCACCAACGCTCCTCGCAAGATTACACTAACCTGCTCAAGCCATGTCCCCCGGTCACAGACCGGCAATAAATTGACCTCCCATTTGCCGCCTTGTCATTGCTATGCAGTAAACTACACAATTCAGCTTTGCCCTAGGAGGAAGTCCACATGCCCGATCCCGCCCTGAGCGGTTCCGAATTCAAGAAGCAACTGCGCCAAGGCTCCCCAAAGATGGGCCTGTTCCTCAACGCGCACAGCCCCACGGTCGCCGAGCAACTCGCTCACAGCGGTTATGACTGGCTACTGGTCGACACCCAGCATGGCCCCATGGACCACGAGAAACTTTCGGCGATGCTCAGCGGCATCGCCAACGGCGGCGCCAAGTCTCTCGTCCGCGTCGGCGGATACGACGACCGTCCCGGCATCCAACAGGCTCTCGATCTTGGCGCCGACGGAGTCCTCATCCCTTACATCAACACCGCCGAGGAAGCGCGCCAGGCCATCAGTTGCACCAAGTATCCCACCGTCGGTACGCGCTCCGTTTATTTTCCGCAGCGCAGCATGAACAAGGCCGGGCTGCTCGGCTACGCCGGCAACTTCAATAGCGACGGCATCATTGCCCTGCAAGTCGAGACCGCTTCCTGCATCGAAAACATCGCCGAGATCGCCGCCGTTCCCGGCGTCGACATTCTCTTCCTCGGCCAGAACGATCTCTGCATGTCCCTGGGCCTCTACAACAAGTACGAGTTTCCCCATATGTACACCTCACCCGAACTCGATGCCGCCACCAAGAAGCTGATCGAACACGCCCACAAGAATAACGTGATCCTTGGCCTGTTCCTGTTCGGCACTCCGCGCGTCGGCGAGTTCCTCGACAAAGGTTTCTCCTTCTTCAGCATCGGCAACGACCTGCACCACCTTCTCACCCAGGTCGGAACCTACGTCAACGACATGGAGAAAGTGTCCCAGGAAAAAGGCAGACCATGGAAGCGCCGCTCGACCGCTTTGTTCTAAACCGTGTGGTCGGATCGTGCGGGGCGGACACTCCTGTCCGCCAAACGGCGGCATCACAATCGCTCTCAGTTTCGTTCGAAAACCTTGGCCCATGAGTCTTCTCCTCACCGAAATCGAAACCCGCGTCCTCGGCTCGCTCATCGAAAAAGACATCACCACGCCCGATTACTATCCTCTGTCGCTCAACGCGCTGGTGAACGCCTGCAACCAGAAAAACAATCGCGAGCCGGTGATGGCCCTTGATGAAGATTCCGTCACTCACGCGCTCGCCACGCTGCAAGAGAAACGTCTCGCCGGCCCCGCCAGCGGTGCCGACAGCCGCGTCACCAAGTATGAACATCGCCTGCAGGAAGTCTTCAACTTCGACCGCCGTGAGATCGCTATTCTCTGTGTGCTTCTGCTCCGCGGCCCGCAAACTCCCGGCGAACTGCGCAGCCGCACGGAACGCATGTATCGCTTCGAAACCCTCGACGACGTAATCTCCACGCTCGACCGCCTCAGTCAACGCGACCCTCCTCTGGCCGCCGTGCTTCCGCGTCAGCCCGGCACCAAAGAATCGCGCTACATGCACCTGTTCGCAGGTGATGCGCCCGCGGCGGTCGATGGAGCGCGCGCCCCCGCGAGCGCGTCAGACCAAGCCCACCGCGCAGCCGACGACAGATTGTCCAACCTGGAACACGAGGTTCTGGAACTAAGAAGGGAATTCGGGGAGATGCAGCAGCAACTAGCCGCCTTCCGCAAGCAGTTCGAATAGCGCGGACTGTGATCCCCTGTGCCCTCTGTGGTTAAGCTTTTTTCGAATGCACCCAAAAATTCCGCACTCGCAGCTTACTTAGTTGATGTAGCCTATTGGAAGCAAGCCCGCATCGGAGGTCCCCCATGCATCGCCGCGAATTCCTCATTCGCTCCACCACCGCCCTCGGAGCCACCTGGCTTACCGCGAAAAAGCTCACCTCGAAAAACGTCCTCGCCGCTCTCGCAAACACCTCCCTTCCAACCAAGTTCTCCGCCTCCGACACCGTCACCCTCGGCAGCACCGGCATCAAAACCAGCCGCCTCGCCATGGGCACCGGCACTGTCGGCTCCGGCCATCACTCCAACCAGACCGCGCTCGGCGTTGCTGGACTCTCCAAGCTTCTCCTCAACGGTTACGATAACGGTCTGCGTTTCTTCGACGCCGCCGATTCCTACGGAAGCCATCCCCACGTCGCCGAAGCGCTCAAGCATATTCCCCGCGACAAAGTCACCGTGCTCACGAAAACCTGGGCCCGCGATCCCGCTACCGCGCGCGCCGATCTCGACCGCTTCCGCCGCGAACTTGGCATCGACCACATCGACATCTGCCTCATGCATTGCGTTACCGAACCCGATTGGACCGAGCGCTTCAAAGGCGTGATGGACGTTCTCTCTGAAGCTAAGGAAACAGGCGTTATCCGCGCCCACGGCTGCTCCTGCCACAGCATCGAAGCCCTGCGCGCCGCCGCGAAGTCGCCGTGGGTCGAAGTCGATTTTGCACGCATCAACCCCATCGGCTCGCACATGGACGCCGACCCCGAAACGGTGCTTGGGGTTTTGAGAAGTATGAAAGCCGCGGGCAAAGCCGTGGTCGGCATGAAGATTCTCGGCCAGGGCGATTTAGCCAAGCGCCAGGATGAAGCCATCAAGTACGCTCTCTCGCTCGGCGTCCTCGACGCCTTCACCATCGGCGCCGAAAACAAGTCCGAACAGGAAGACCTGCTCCGCCGCATCGCAGCCGCATAAGCCCACAAGCTCATGTGGGAACAGCCGCCCTCGGCTGTCCGCCGGGCGCAGCCCGGCTTCGCCAGCCCTTGGGATTTGACTCAGACGGCGCACCGGTTTGGGGTCACGCGACGCCTCCGCGCTGCGATTAAGACCCATCCCGTCGCCTTCCGTGCCGTGTACCGTGCCCCACACAGTGTCCGCTCCACCACGACAGCAGACATCGCACCCGGCCCTAACCCCCATAAAATCAACACCCGCGCCCATGGCCCACTCCATGCAATCTTCCAGTGCGCTGCTCAGCAGCAGGAGGTGACCAACCATGACCCGTATCAACCTGTTTCGCGCCAAGCCAGTTCGCACCACCCCATCAACCCATGATTCCGTTGCCTGGGGCAAAGCAAGTTTTGCTGAAACCAATTTCACCCCAACCACCAGCACGCTGATCTTCGCCGCGCTCCTGATCGTCTGTTCCGTAGCCGTCGGATGCTCCAGCGATAAACCCAAACCCGTAAGCTCCACCAACCAATCTCCAATCAGTCAGCCCCCACCGACCACCGCAATGCCCACGCCGGCAGCGCCCGTGCTGCAAGCCGCCGTCAAGCCGCCGCACAAGAAAGTCGTGCACAAAGCCCCGGCAACCTTAACCTACGCCGACAAAACTTCCGGCGTCTCATTCCAATATCCGCGCAAGTACGCGCTCAAGACCGGCGACGCCGCGGACGAACTCGTCTCCTCCGATCCCGTTCCCATGGATTTCGTGCAGCCCGGCGGAGTCGCGCTCGCAGCCGTCGTGCTTCCCGAATCCGCTTATCCCAACTCGGATCTGGCCTCGGCCTTTTTCAACGTGAGCGTGAACAAAACTCTCACCGCGGACCAATGCTCGGAATTCTCCGTTCCGCAGCCGAACCCCGCTGCACCGGCCGATCCGGCGATCCAAGCTACGGCACAGCTTGCGACACCTCCGATCTCGAAGCTCATGATCGGCGATATGGAACTTCAGTCCGGCGAAACTCTCGCCGGCGGAGAGACCAGCAACGGCCCGCGCGACGAAGCGTCGAAGTATTATCACGTCTTTGAAAACGGCGCTTGCTACGAGTTCGCCCTGAAAGTCGCAACCACCAAATCCGGACCCGAAACCGCATCAGCGACCGCGGCCACGACCGAACCCGCGGTCAAGCCCGTCGCCAAACGCATCGATCGCGATGCAGTCTTCCAACGCCTGGAAAAAATCCTGGCCACGGTCAAGATCGATCCCGTCATCGCTCCAGACATCAACGCCGAAGCGAACACCAACGTGCAACCCGCTCCCGCGCCGGAAACCCCTGCCCAATAACGGCAATCACCCGCCAAAAAGCAAGCGCCGGTCATGAGTTCCATGACCGGCGCCGTTTTCAAAGCTGCCGCCTTCGAATCACTCCTGAACGATCGGCAAGATGGGAAAGCCCATCGCTTCCAAGTCTTTCCGAAGCTGCGCCAGCGATCGAAACCGCAGGGCTTGAATGCCCATCTCTCGCGCGCTTTGCACGTTGACTTCCCGGTCGTCCACAAACAGCGTTTCGTCTGGTTTGACGCCAAGTCCTTCGAGAGTGTGCTCATAGATCGCGCGATCCGGCTTGATCAAGCGAACTTCCGCGGAAAACGTCTTGAAGTCGAACAGATCCAGCCACCCGAAGTTCTCCCGCAGATAGAAAATCATGGCCGTATGCATATTCGAAAGAAGACCGGTCTTGATTCCGCCCTGCCGCAGTTGCCTCAGCCACTCGATCATCGGCTCGTTCGCATTTCCCCACATTTCAAGATCCCACCTGCACACTTGCGCCAGCCGCTCGCCATCGATTCCCGTCCCGGCATCTTCCGCCAGCGCCATCCAATAAGCCTCCGCCGTCATATCGCCGCGGTCGAACGCGCCCCGATTCTTGTCCCACAGTGCCTGAAACGAATTCCCCTTCGCGCCGAATATTTCCTCCAGCCGCCCAAACTCTTTTTCTGACGGCCGATGGCACAGCACTTCGCCGTAATCGAGAATTACCGCCCGGATTCCCGCGGCGCCACGCAGACTTTCGATTGCCATCCCTGCTCCCCTATTCAGATTGAATGCACTCTCTCTATTTATACCCGCAACCAGCGGAGTCTCCCACACGTTATGGGCGAACACTCCTGTCCGCCCTTTGATTCTAATCTTGGTTTCGATCTTGATTCCGGGTTCGCTGAGGCTCACCCAAGAGTACGGAACAAATTTACCGGTTCGCGCGTAGAACCAACTGGTCTACCTCACTAGAAAAGGATCCCAGCATGAACAAGCATGTTGCCACGCTGCAAGCGGTACTCCTCGCAGTGCTGCTGGCTGCACCGCTATCTCACCTCCACGCACAAACCGCGGCTGCGCCGGAAGCGCTGTTTCAAACCATCCAGTCTCTCGATACCCAGCTTTTCGACGCCTACAACCGCTGCGATCTGGACAAAGTCGGATCGCTGCTGGCAGACGATTTGGAGTTCTATCATGATAAGACCGGGTTGAGCCGCGGACGGGCAGCTCTGGTGGAGGGCGTCAAGAATAACATCTGCGGCAAAGTAACGCGGGAACTCGTGCCGGGAACGCTTGAGGTTTATCCCATCGCCAACTATGGCGCGGTGGAGGTTGGCGTACACCGGTTTCACCATCCGGGACACGAAACCAGCGATTCGATCGGCGAGGCGAAGTTTATCCACCTGTGGCAAAACAAAGATGGAGCGTGGAAGATCACGCGGGCGATCAGCTTCGATCACCACGCGCTGACCAAGTGACGGCCTGCACTGCCAAAAGGAAAAGGCCAATCTGATTTCTCAGACTCGCCTTTATTAATGTCGGCAACGACCGGAGTTTACCCTGAGCTTGCCGAAGAGCCTGCCCTGAGCTTGTCGAAGCTCCCACACACTTGGCGCGTGCAGTACCATCGGCCCTGCGGGGCTTAACTTGAGGCGCTTAGAAGGCGTAAGCGCCCGTCCTTTGCGCGCGGGAGCCTTCTGCCGAAATCCTGAGCGTTCTTTGCGAAGGATCTCTGAGCAGTACTCCTCTTGAACTACAATCACTGCGAAGAACATGGAGACACTGCGATGAGGCGGACATCTGTACCACTCCTTCTTTTGTTGAGTATCAGTTCATTCGGAGCGGACCCGGAGCCTTATCTAAAATCCGCCCCAATGCCCTTTTATTCACCACTCGCGCGCCAAGCCCGAATCTCGGGCACGATTCACTTGCATTTCACGGTGGATGGATTGGGCAACACCTCCGACGTAGAGGCCAGTCCCGCCAACGAGTTCCTGCGCCGTAGCGCCATCGAGAATGTGCAGAATTGGAAATTCGCCTGGCCGCAGCCGTGCGACTGTCGCTCTCAGAGAGAGGTGACTTTCGTTTATAAGTTTTCCGGAAGGATGGAATCGCCTGAGCGACCAAACGTTACTGTACGATGGTTCGGCAAGACGAAGGTGATCCGGGTAGAAATAGAAGGGGACCTCATCGAACATTCGGACTAGCTTCTGTCTAGCAAAGTAAAAAAGGAAAAGGCCAATCTGATTTCTCAGACTGGCCTTTATTTATGCCGGCAACGACCTACGCTCCCACACACTTGGCGCGTGCAGTACCATCGGCCCTGTAGGGGGTCACCGTCCATTTTCGGAAGGTGCCGTTGGCCTTGCAGGCACCGCACATGGTTCACCCCCAGCGAGCGTAGCCAACTCCCGTTGAAGCCTATCTTCCATATCCTGAGTTGAATAGAAAGACGTGGAGGCATCGAAGCCGTGAGGGAAGTGCTCAGCTGGAAGGCGGCCTAGGCGGTCCACTGATTCTCGGAGAAAGTCACAGCTTGAACCCAGCGCCGCAACCTTGGCGCCCGCCTCTTTGCTTCTCACTGCGGTCTGGTAGTAATCGTTGGCCATCATATGGTCAATCCAAGCCGTGCGCTCGCCGCAAAAGCCACTCGGTCTTTGATAGCAAATCTCCGCCTCTCCGTCCCGCTCGGCAGGCGGAAGGTTGGATTCTATCGACCGATATCTATTGAATTCTCCGCGCATGTCCTCTCTATTCTTACGTACACGCCACACCTCACCATAGAAGTACAGCCCGTGCCCATTATTCGGAATTTGCTGCAGCATCAATTTGGCCAAATCTTCAACGTGGTCAAACTGTCTTTCATTGAATCGCTGGCGAGAGATTTTCGCCAACTTGAGAACAAGGGCCGCGCGCTGTTCTTGATTCAGGCCGTTCGCGTAATCAGAGAGGGCTGCACTTAGGAGATTCAGCCTGGTCTCAAGACCCTTTTTCTCATGCTCCAAGTCGAAGGTTGTATACCACGTCCCGACTCCAACCAAAGCACTTGCAAGGACTGCCGACACAATCTTCCCCTTGGTCGAAACGGTCATAAAACCAGGAATAGCTCCAAACAGCGTGGCTAGGGCCGCACCAACCGGAACCAGCACTGGACGCAGGACGTCGATGTACCAGAGGCTCGAAAAAACTAGTCCCGTAGAGATCAACACAATAACGAATCGGCTTTCTCGGCTCCAGAAAAGTTGCAGAATGCTGTGGAAGTAGCGGGCCCCGTGGGGCTTCGGATTTACCATTGAGCACCCTCCTCGATTATGCTGCCGCACTGTCGCATTTTGGGATACAGGGCTCCCGCCCGATGCGGAAACGTCGGGTCGAAGACCTGTTGGGAGGGGAAGCGCCGTAAATGTATCACGCGCCCAGAAAAAGGAAAAGGCCAATCTGATTTCTCAGACTGGCCTTTATTTATGCCGGCAACGACCTACGCTCCCACACACTTGGCGCGTGCAGTACCATCGGCCCTGCGGGGCTTAACTTCCGTGTTCGGGATGGGAACGGGTGGATCCCCCGCGGTAAGATCACCGACAACTTGCGGCGCTTAGCAGGCGTGAATGCAGCCGCCGAAGGCGGCAAAAGGGGAGCCTGCTGCCGAAATCCTGAGGCTGCGTCTTTTGCAGCCGAAGGATCTCTACGCCATCTCGTTGTCGCTTTTCAGCGACGAACTTTCAAAGATCGCGAGGACGATGCCTCACTACTGAATAGATTGGGTGTGGCTTACTTTCATGTTGTTTGTTTCCGATTTCAACCACGTTACTTCGGCTTTGCTTTTTTGCTTCGTCCTCGAAGCTGAAACAGCTTCGTCTTGGAAATCTCAAAAGCGTCGGCGCACAGTTGACAGCGCGTTTTTTCTGTTCCGCCCAGATTCTGGCGGTCGAGAGAAAACTTGCTCTCGCCTCAGCTCAGTTTTTAGCTGAGGACTGAAAGCTGAGAGCTGGCAACTGTTTCTGCACCGAGTAAATTTTATGGTCAAGCCGAACGGGCGATTAGTACTGGTAAGCTACGAGTGTTGCCACTCTTCCACCTCCAGCCTATCAACCAGGTAGTCTTCCTGGGCCCTTCATTACCCTTATGGGTTGGGAGATCTCATCTTGAGGAGTGCTTCCCGCTTATATGCATTCAGCGGTTATCAC
>Ga0302182_10000217_pt1 | contig 39788 bp, 37 predicted proteins | sample I_Palsa_N3_1_FD_198781 | JGI IMG/M metagenome (GOLD analysis project Ga0302182, IMG submission 198781) | Peat permafrost microbial communities from Stordalen Mire near Abisko, Sweden - I_Palsa_N3_1 | ecosystem: Environmental > Terrestrial > Soil > Palsa > Peat permafrost | place: Sweden...
ACTTTACGTTGCTGTCTGCTACCAGCGATTTTTGGTTCTGCCCTTCGCCCGCCGGTGATTCAACGATGAAATGACCATCCATTGAAACGAACACCAGCTCCTGCGGCTTTTTACGCGCGGCCAGATAGCCTTGCTCCAGGGTCTTATTCCCTGACAACGGGAAGACTTTACCGGTCGCACAATCCGTGAAAGAGGCCACTTCAGCGCTGTATTGCACCATGCCGGAGAGTGTCATTGGGGTTTTAGGCATATCCTGCGCTGTAGGTTTCAACACGTAGTTAAATTGCGAAACAATCGGCGTTCCCGTGGTATCCAGCATCGCCAAATTATCGCCTTCCGGATGGAAATAACGTTTCTCGCCTTTGCTATCCGTGAGCACCAATTTATCTGCCGTACGCGCCCAGCTACCATAACTGGCAAAAGCCAGGTCGCCGTCTTTGGCTCCCAGATAGGTTTCCTGCAGGACGTAAGTTCCATCCTGTTGCAGAAAGAGCGAAGTTTCTATCCCACTGCAATCGGCACAGGGAGTGACGCCGCTAAAACTTTGCTGCATGGCCTGCAGGGGGACCTCACGATTCATCGCAGACGTATGGCAGCCGAACAGTGACAATGCGCCGAGCGCCAGTACCGCAACTATAATTACTTTTTTCACCGTCTTTTCCCTTTGCGTTTTGTCTCGTTGTGGCAACCGATATCTTCTGCTGCCACAGTTCAGCGTATTAAGACTGGCGAATCTTACCGCGCAATGCCTTTGTCGCACCCTTACGCACTTTTCCTTCCACGCGGCGGATTTTCGACCCTTTGGTCGGTTTCGTCGCCCGGCGCGGTTTTTCCACCACCATCGCCTGCGCAATAAGACTACTTAAGCGCGCGATGGCCGCTTCGCGATTTTGCTCCTGACTGCGATACTCCTGAGCTTTGATGACCACCAGCCCGTCGGCAGTTATCGAATGATGATTAAACGCCAGCAAACGCTCTTTGTAATAATCCGGCAGGCTTGAGGCTTTAATATCAAAGCGCAAATGTATCGCCGTTGACGTTTTGTTGACGTTCTGACCACCCGCACCTTGGGCGCGGATAGCCGTTAATTCAATTTCATTGTCAGGAAGTTCGAGTTTACCGGAAAGGATTAACACACTTATTGTCCCGCTTCTTTCCCATCAGACTCTTTCCATTCGGAAAATTTGATTTCCAAATTATTCTGAGCATCAGAAAGCCAAATAGTTCCATCCTGCAGTGTGGCCTGCAAAATCATATTACGATTAGCAAAACTCGTGAGTTGGGCCAGTAATGCATCATCAATGAACCTTACGGTCAGATTACTGAAACTGTTGGCTTTACTCTGTACTGATGGCCACCAGACTTTTGCCGCACGCTCACTATAAACATACAGCACCACTTGACGTGACTGATTGCAGGCTTTCTTCAGACGTTTTTCATCCGGCAGCCCCAGCTCCACCCATAACTCAATGCCACCGTGATCATTTTTTCGCCAGATCTCAGGTTCATCTTCGGCACTCAACCCGCGGGTAAAGCTCAGGCGCTCGTCGGCGTGACAGATCCAGGCCAGCAAACGCAGCATCATGCGCTGTTCGGTTTCTGAAGGGTGCTGCGCCAGCGTCAGGTTGGCATCGTGGTAAAAATTGCGGTCCATATCTGCAATATTGATTGCCGCTTTGTAGATCGTCGCTTTTAACGCCATGGGAAACCTCTTGATATTAGACGCACAGTGTACTTGAAAGCAGGCCCGGGCGGCCAGTTTAACGCCCTCTCAGGCTCGATTAACTGCCTCTGTGATAACGAGAAACCTGCATAAGCTCGCTGATAACTGGACCTTGCCTGTGCTATAGTCGTTTAATACTGAGAGTTTATCTTTCTGGGCTTTCAATACGATAATTACCCCAGCGGGATACGCTTTTAAGGAGGACCTATGCAACAGTACTGTGAGTCTGTACGCCGTAAATATGCGGAGATTGCCAGTGGTGATCTTGGCTATGTGCCCGATGCGCTGGGCTGTGTGTTAAAAGCATTGGACGATGTGGCGGCGAATGCCGAACTTCCGTCTTCCATCCGGGAACAAGCGGCCTATGCCGCTGCTAACTTATTGGTGAGCGATTATGTCGATGAATGATGAGTACCAACCCATCAATTGTGATGACTACGATAATCTTGAGCTTGCCTGCGAGAATGATGTGGTTTTGACGCTGACGTTACGTAGCGGAGAAATCGTTGAAGGAAAAGCCTGCGAGCTGTTAATGCGCAAAAAAGTCGAATATTTAGTCGTCGATATTAAAGGCGAAAAGCGCGACCTGCGTCTTGACCATATAGAAAGTTATGTTCATCCCCAAATAGGTACCGTGGTTGTCAGTATCGAGTAAGACAAGATACTTGTTCTCCCATAACGGGCAATCTCAGGATTGCCCGTTTGTATGTTCAGGGGAGGCTGGTATCGGAGCTGATTACTTCAGCGGGGTGAGGCTCGCATAATATGCTGCCAGATCGCTGATATCCTCATCAGTGAGTGAAGATGTAAAAGCCTGCATAACCCCCGCCTGTCCCGCACTGCGTTCACCTTTCTTATAGGCGTGCATCGCCAGTTCCAGATAAGCGTCGTTTTGACCTGCCAGATTTGGGTAAATGGGATTCGCCGCTTTACCACTTACGCCATGACAAGCCACACAGCTGGCAGCTTTTGATTGCCCCTTCTCAATATTTCCCTCTGCCAGCACCGGTTCACTTGCCAAACCTAATAATAGTGCGACACCAATCACGATACGCATTGCAGCTCCTGCGACGGGAGACCCCGCCTAAAAATCCTGGGTTAAATCACTTTTTACAGGGACACCAGACAATCTGCCATTGTGGTGCACCGGCTTGCGCTAGCGCCTGACGGGTAATAAATAGCCCCGGCGCAGCCATCAATTGTTCATTGTAATAAATTAGGGGTGTACGTTCACGCTGCCATGGCGGAACGCTAAGTTCTTGCCACAACTTTTTACTCTGCCGGGCATGCGAACGCCCGGCTTTTTCAATCATGCCTTTGGCCTGAAAGCGCACGTTGACCTGCTCATTATCGCGTGGAAGACGAATACTTTCAGTATCGTTGACCAGATGTTCTCTGACCTGCAGATAACCCAAGCCATCAGGCAGCTTCAGTGGTGTGGTAGTATCCCAGGTTAGAACTGTCTGCTGTAACGAAGCCATCGGCGGTAAAAGGTACAGACGTTGCTGAAAGCGGCGCACGCTGAAAGAGTTAAGTTGCAACAAGGGTTGTGCATCTTCACGGCTGAGGGCGACTTCATCCCAAAGACGCTGCAACTGCTCGCGCGAAGGCATACGCGCTCCCTGAACTGACAACCAGCGGCGTAATATTGCCTGACGGCGCTGCAGTGACATGAGCAGCATGCCTGTGATGTCCAGGCTGCCGTTGCTGTCTGTTAGGGTTTGTAGAGATTCACTCAGCAGTTCATCCAACAAGGCTTCCTGTTCACCGCACAGGGCTGCGCTGCGTGAAACTGCCTGTGAGAAATGTGGCCAACGCTCACAGAGAGTGGGCAATACGTTTAGCCTCAGGAAATTGCGGTCAAAACGCGGGTCTTGATTGCTGTCATCTTCAATCCATTGCAGCCCTGCATTCATGGCAAACTGCTCAAGCTGATGGCGGGAAAGCGCCAGAAAAGGCCGCAACAACCGGTAGCCATTACGCTCAGAATGAGCCGGCATGGCTGACAGCCCCGCCGGACCACTTCCACGCTTTAGCGCCAACAGAAAAGTTTCGCATTGGTCATCAAGATGTTGAGCGGTAAGCAGTGTCTCACCGGCACTAAGATGATCAGCAAAAGCCTGATATCTCGCCGCTCTGGCCGCAGCTTCGATCCCATCTTTTTTCGCGTCAAGGGTCACATTCACCACTTCCAGCGGCACCTGAAACTTCTGGCAAAATGCTCGCGCATGCGCCACCCACTGGTCGGCAAATTGGCTTAACCCATGATGAACATGAATAGCCCGCAGCGAAAAATCGGAATATGTCCCGGTGCGCAGCTGCACCAAAGCTGCCAGCAGTACGGTAGAGTCCAGGCCACCGCTAAATGCGATACACAATTTACGCGCATCGCCGATCTGGCCGGCAAGGTGCGTTAGCACGCTGTTTTCAAGAGACGCTTGTTTCATGATGGTTTAGCCAATTTCATAAAGCTCCAATGGCAGGCCATCGGGATCGCTAAAGAAAGTAAAACGTCTGGAAGTATAGGGGTCAATCCTTACCGCTTCACATGTGACTCCCGCATGAGTCAGCCCGGCAATGGCCAAATCAATATCGTCGACGCTGAATGCCAGATGGCGTAATCCACAGGCTTCAGGACGGCTAACGCGCAACGGGGGATGCGGAAAACTGAATAACTCCAGAGTATATTGCCCGTTGAGAGCCAGATCGGCTTTCCATGAGTCACGTTCTTCACGGTAAAATTCGTCTATCAGAGTAAAACCCAATACATCACAATAGAAGGTTTTGCTACGCGCATAGTCCGATGCGATGATCGCAATGTGGTGGATCTGGCATAAATTCAGCATAAAAGAGTCCTGTAAATTCTGATAAGCACGTTACTTAGCCCGTGCCAGGAGATCAACATCTGGTCCTCACAGAGCCGGGATTATTCGGCGGGTAGTTTAAGCACCTTCACTAAATACCGGCCATCTTCCGTGAGTTTGGCGCCATGGATATCGGTTTCAAAGCCCGGATAGTGTTCGCCAATCGAACAAAGCATGATCAGGAAATCCAGTACCGCCCGGCTCTCCTGGGTGATCATCTCACCAGGCATCACCACCGGCACGCCTGGTGGATAAGGCAGGATCATATTGGCTGCCACCTTACCAATCAGATCATCAATTTCGCACTCTTCGATGTGTCCACGCACCTGATGCTGGAACATATCGTAAGGCGTCATGATCATTTCTGGTAGTACATCAAATGCGCGGATCATGAGACTCGGTAGATCATGTTTACGGATCAGTTTATGGATGCCCTGTGCCAGATCCTGAATACGCATGTGCCGGTAAAAGTCCGGATCTTCGGCATAAAGATCCGGCAGCATGTTCTTCACGCGTAAATTCAGATCGTAAGCGCGTTTAAAGTCCGTCAGCCCACGCATCAGGCTCATCGATTTGGTTTTATCGATACCAATGCTGAACAGGAAAAGCAGATTGTAAGGCCCGGTTTTCTCCACCACCACGCCGCGTTCATCCAAAAATTTTGCCACCAGTGCAGCAGGGATCCCCTCTTCGGCCAACTGTCCTTGCTCATCCATTCCCGGAGTCAGAATAGTGACCTTGATAGGATCCAGATACATGTGGTCAGTATCGGCATTGGCAAAACCATGCCAGTTTTGATCCGGATTCAGCGGCCAGCATTCAGCTTCATTGATCTCTTCAGGCTGCCAGATATCGTAGAACCAGCCTTCAGTCTCCTCGCGCAAACGCTGGATCTCTTTACGAAAGTGTAACGCGCGTTCAACAGAGCGGTTGATCAGGCGGCGTCCCGGATTTCCGCGCAGCATCGCTGCTGCCGTTTCCGCCGACGCCACAATGCCGTAGTTAGGTGAAGTGGTGGTATGCATCATATAGGCTTCATTAAAGGTACTTTCGTCGTACTCACCTTTAATGTGGATCATTGAGGCCTGAGAGAATGCCGCCAATAATTTATGGGTAGATTGTGTTTCATAAATGACTTTTCCGGCTACACGGTCACCGCTCATACCACTTTTCCCATCGTATATCGGATGGAAATTGGTATACGGCACCCAGGCTGAGTCAAAATGAATGGAAGGTACATCCAGCGTTTTTTTGATGAAGTCAGTGTTGTAGAGCAGGCCGTCATAAGTCGAGTTGGTGATCACCGCATGCACTGGCCAGGTAGCATTTTGCGTCAGGGCGATTTTCTCCTCGATGCTCTCGCGGGTAAATTCACGCTGTGGAATACCACCAAGAATGCCGTAGGCATTCCGGTTTGGACGCAGATAGATCGGCACGACGTTGGTCATCATCATCAAATGTGCCAGTGACTTATGACAGTTGCGGTCAATCAGTACCGTACTTCCAGCCGGGGCCGCGTACATGCCGACAATTTTGTTAGCAGTGGATGTGCCATTGGTCACGATATAGCTCTGTTCGGCACCGAAAGTACGAGCAATGTACTCTTCCGCCTCAAGGTGTGGGCCTGTGTGATCCAGCAGCGATCCCAGCTCAGTGACCGAAATTGAGACGTCCGCCTTCAGTGTTTTCGCCCCAAAGAAATCATAAAAAAGCGTACCGACCGGGCTTTTTAAGAACGCTGTCCCGGCCATATGCCCTGGCGTACAAAACGTATATTTCCCCTCTTCCACGTAGCGGAACAGCGCTTTAGTCAGCGGCGGCGTAATGGTGTCGATGTATTCATCGGTATATTGCCGGATGCGCTTAGCGATGTCCTCAGCCGCATTCAGGGCATATTCAAAGAAATAGAGCACCATACGCATGTCATTTACGCTGACATCCAGCGAGGAGTGGGTATTAATGAACCCGTAAAGTGGCAGATATTCGTTCAGCTCGTTAATCTCAGTACACAGCTCTTCACTGTGCTGATCCCAGTCGAAAATAGTGCCACAAATGCGGGCATTGGTTTCAATCAGCTTGAGCAGATCGGCATTGTCCCGCGGATAAACGGTTTTAAAGCCAAGGTTCGTCAGTGCCAAATCCAGCTCTCGGATTGGCTCATCTTTGTAGTAGGCCCCTTCCGGGCGCATGATGGCGATAATATTCATCTGACAAATCCTTCTAATAAAAAAGGCCGTGCAAGCACGGCCTTTCGGAGTTTTTTAATGCCGGGATGAAACTCAGCAATAACCGTAAGTCATCAGACGCTGATAACGGCGGTTGCGCAGCTCTTCGTTACTCAGCACATCCAGATCGCTGAGATCAGCTTCAAGCTGTGCACGCAGTGAAGCGGCCATGGCAGGAACATCACGATGCGCACCACCCAGTGGTTCAGGGATAACCGAGTCAATCAGTTTCAGCTCTTTCAGACGAGGGGCAATAATGCCCATCGCTTCAGCAGCCAGCGGGGCTTTATCAGCACTTTTCCACAGAATTGACGCACAGCCTTCCGGTGAGATCACCGAATAGGTGCTGTACTGCAGCATGTTAACTTTGTCGCCAACACCAATAGCCAACGCACCACCAGAGCCTCCCTCACCAATAACGGTGCAGATCACCGGCACATTCAGGCGGGACATTTCACGCAAATTGCGTGCGATGGCCTCAGACTGGCCGCGCTCTTCCGCCCCCACGCCCGGATAAGCACCCGGTGTGTCGATGAAGGTAATGATTGGCAGCTTAAAACGCTCAGCCATTTCCATCAGTCGCAGTGCTTTACGATAGCCTTCTGGAGCAGGCATACCGAAGTTGCGGCGGATTTTTTCTTTGGTTTCACGGCCTTTCTGATGACCAATGATCATCACAGCACGCTCACCTAAACGCGCCAGACCACCAACGATAGCCTTATCATCCGCGTATGCACGATCACCAGCCAGCTCATCAAAATCGGTAAAGATATGTTTGATGTAATCCAGAGTGTAAGGGCGACGCGGGTGGCGTGCCAGTTGGGCAATCTGCCAGGCACCCAGATCAGAGAAAATCTTGCGGGTCAGTTCAACGCTTTTCTCACGCAGGCGTTCAACTTCCTCGTCCAGATTAATATCCAATTTTTCGTCTTGACGGCTGACTGCAGTCAGCGAGTCAATTTTCGCTTCCAGCTCCGCAATCGGCTGTTCAAAATCAAGAAAATTCAGACTCATAGCATTCCTATTTTAGTCAAATTCCAGTTCCACCTGCTCGGTACCTACAAGCGTCCGCAGATCCAGCAACAGTTTATCGGTTGGCGTGACACGCCATGACGCACCGAATCGTAGCCGGGCACGCGCATTTTCTCGTTGGTAGTACAGATGTACTGGTATCGTCCCCGATCGGTGTGGTTCCAACGATTGGCGGAGACGGTTCAAAAGCTGGTCATCAATTTGCCTGTCAGTCAGCGAGATAGCAAGACCGCGAGCATATTTTTCCCGTGCTTCACTGATGTCCATAACATCGCGGGCCATCATTTTAAGCCCGCCACTGAAGTCATCAAAGCTGACCTGTCCTGTGGCGATAAGGATACGGTCTTTTTCCAATAAATGCTGGAATTTTTCCAACGCTTCGGTAAACAACATCACTTCCAGACGCCCTGAGCGGTCATCCAACGTACAGATACCTATGCGGTTACCCCGCTTGGTCACCATGACTCTCGCCGCGATCACCAACCCCACGGCGATAGTCATTTTACCCCGGTCGGTCGGATGCATATCCTTCAGACGCTGGCCACCGCCATAGCGTTCTATCTCTTTCAGATACTGGGTGATTGGATGCCCGGTAAGATAGAGCCCGAGGGTTTCACGTTCACCATCCAGTACCGTTTGTTCCGGCCAGCGCGTGACGTTTGCATAAGATTTCTCGACCTGCTCTGGCGCTTCAGCCAGTACGCCGAACATGTCGACCTGGCCAATGGCCTCTGCTTTGGCGTGCTGATCGGCGGCCTTCAGCGCGTCCGGCAAAGAACTCATCAATGCGGCACGGTGCGGCCCTAAACGATCAAAAGCACCGGACATGATCAGTTTTTCGAGGATACGTTTATTCAGCTTTTTGACATCGGCGCGTGCGCACAAGTCAAACAGCTCTTTGAAATAGCCGCCTTCGTTACGGGCTTCAATAATGGCTTCGATAGGGCCTTCACCGACGCCTTTAATCGCGCCGATGCCATAGACAATTTCACCGTCGTCGTTGACGTGGAAATGGTACAAACCGCTGTTGATATCTGGCGGCAGGATCTTCAGTCCCATGCGCCAGCACTCATCCACCAGCCCAACCACCTTCTCGGTATTGTCCATATCCGCGGTCATTACCGCCGCCATGAATTCTGCCGGATAATGCGCCTTCAGCCATAAAGTCTGATAGGAGACCAGCGCATAAGCAGCGGAGTGAGATTTGTTAAAACCATAGCCGGCGAATTTTTCTACCAAATCGAAGATTTTAACCGCCAGTTCACCGTCGATACCGCGCGCTTTGGCACCGTCTTCAAAACCGCCGCGTTGTTTGGCCATTTCGACCGGGTTCTTCTTACCCATAGCACGACGAAGCATGTCTGCACCGCCCAGCGAATATCCGGCCAGCACCTGAGCAATCTGCATAACCTGTTCCTGATACAAGATGATGCCGTACGTCGGCTCAAGCACAGGTTTCAGTGATTCATGCTGCCACTGAATATCAGGGTATGAAAGCTCTTCACGGCCGTGCTTTCGGTCGATGAAGTTATCTACCATGCCGGACTGTAAGGGGCCAGGACGGAACAAGGCCACCAGTGCGATCATATCTTCGAAACAGTCAGGCTTCAGACGTTTGATCAAGTCCTTCATACCGCGGGATTCGAGCTGGAACACCGCGGTCGTTTCTGAGCGTTGCAGCATGTCGAAGCTTTTTTTGTCTTCGAGCGGGATGGTCGCAATATCGATAGGCTCGAGGCCAGACTTCGCACGTCGCGCATTAATCATGCGTAAGGCCCAGTCGATAATGGTCAGCGTTCGCAAACCGAGGAAGTCAAACTTCACCAGCCCGGCATATTCCACATCATTTTTATCGAACTGGGTAACCGGATGGTTCCCCTCGGCATCGCAGTACAACGGCGCAAAGTCAGTAATTTTAGTGGGCGCGATCACCACCCCACCAGCATGTTTGCCGGCATTACGCGTGACGCCTTCAAGCTTACGGGCCATGTCAATCAGTGCGCGGACTTCTTCATCAGCCTCGTAAACCTCTGGCAACTGCGGTTCAGCAGCAAAGGCCTTCTCCAGCGTCATGCCCGGATCCGGGGGTACCAGTTTTGAAATACGGTCGACAAAACCGTAAGGGTGGCCCAGTACACGCCCAACGTCGCGGATCACCGCTTTTGCCGCCATGGTACCGAAGGTAATGATCTGCGAAACGGCCTCGCGACCGTACATGTCAGCTACGTGTTCAATGACGAGATCGCGTTTTTCCATACAGAAGTCGACGTCAAAGTCGGGCATGGAAACACGTTCAGGGTTGAGGAAACGTTCGAAAAGCAGGTCGAATTCCAGCGGATCCAGGTCGGTAATTTTCAGCGCGTATGCCACCAGGGAACCTGCACCGGAACCGCGCCCCGGGCCGACGGGCACATCATTATCTTTCGACCACTGGATGAACTCCATGACGATCAGGAAGTATCCAGGGAAGCCCATCTGGTTGATAACACCCAGCTCTAACTCAAGGCGGGCATCGTATTCAGGACGTTTCTGCGCGCGCTGTTCAGGGTCCGGGAACAGAAACTCCAGACGCTCCTCCAGCCCTTCCTTCGATTTGGCAACCAGAAAATCTTCAGTAGTCATTTCGCCGGTCGGGAACTGCGGCAGGAAGTATTCACCCAAGCGGATGGTCACATTACAACGTTTCGCAATCTCGACACTGTTGAGCAGTGCTTCCGGGATATCCTCGAACAGCTCACACATCTCATCTTCACTGCGCATGTACTGCTGAGGCGTGTAATTGCGCGGACGTTTAGGATCGTCAAGGGTGAAACCATCATGAATAGCGACACGAATCTCGTGGGCGTCAAAGTCTTCCTTAACTAAAAAGCGCACATCATTGGTGGCAACCACGGGCAATTCGCGCTTAGCAGCAAGAGCCACAGCGGCGTGAAGATAGTTCTCTTCTTCCGGACGGCCGGTACGGATAAGTTCAAGATAATAACGATCGGCAAAGTGCTGCTGATAAAATTCCAGGCATTCCTCAACCTGTGGCTGATTACCACGTATAAGAAATTTACCGACATCCCCCATTCTCGCACCTGACAGCAGAATCAGGCCTTCGTTGAGCTCTGCCAACCAGTCGCGGTCAATGATAGGACCAGCTGCGCCGTAGCCACGCTGATAAGCACGGGAGATAAGCAGGGTCAGATTCTGGTAGCCCTGATTGTTCATCGCCAGCACGGTTAGCTGAGCGAGCTCATCACCGAGGATCTCACTTTGTACGTTGAAATCTGCGCCAATGATCGGCTTTATGCCTGCGCCATGAGCTGAACCGTAAAATTTCACCAACCCACAAAGGTTAGTAAAATCGGTAATGGCCAGAGCGGGCATGCGGAGGGAGGCCGCGCATTTCACCAACGGACCAACCTTGGCTAATCCATCCACCATGGAGTAGTCACTGTGTACACGAAGATGAATAAAACGAGGTTCGGCCATATCCAGAGTCCAGAAATGAGTAATGAATGAACGATTGTCGGAATGACAAACTACTGAGGCTAGCGCTGAAGCGCGCTAGCTAAGCCAGATCCAGTGCACGTTTTACCGGTGCGAAACTGCGCCTGTGATGCACAGTGGCACCCAGCCTCGATAAACTTTCGAGATGGACCGGAGTCGGATACCCCTTATGCTTAGCAAAGCCGTATTCAGGGAACTGAAGATCCAGCTCAACCATCTCACGATCGCGTGTCACTTTAGCTAAAATAGAAGCCGCGCTGATTTCAGCAACTTTGCTGTCACCCTTAACCACAGCCTGAGAGGCCATTGGCAATACAGGACAACGGTTACCGTCTATCAAGACCATATCCGGGATAATACTCAACCCGGCAACTGCTCTTTGCATCGCCAGCATAGTGGCATGCAAAATATTTAGTTCATCTATTTCATGAGGCTCTGCGCGACCTAAACTCCAGGCCAGCGCTTTCTCTTTGATTTCGATATACAGCGCTTCACGACGCTTTTCACTGAGTTTTTTAGAATCCGCCAGACCGGCGATAGGCTTTGCCGGGTCGAGGATAACCGCAGCGGTAACAACAGCCCCCACTAATGGCCCACGACCAACTTCATCCACGCCAGCGATACACAACGCCTGCGGATAAACAAAAATACTCTTCATCGTTTAGCCAATTCCATCACGGCCTGAGCGGCCTGCTCGTCGGCGTCACAACGGATGCTTTGATGCAATGCCAGGAAAGTATTCTGCAACTGCTGGCTCTTCTCGCCCCCGGCTAACAGTGGCAATAGGGCGGCTGACAGTTTTTCAGGCACACATTCCGTTTGCAGCAGTTCGGTGACAATTTCGCGCCCGGCCAGTAAATTCGGCAAGGAGACATAGGGTGTTTTCACCAGACGTTCCGCGATCCAATAGGTAAAGGGTTTCATACGATAACCCACCACCATCGGGCATTTCGCCAACATACACTCCAGCGCGGCGGTGCCAGAGGCAAGAAGGGCGGCATCACTGGCTATCATCGCATTACGCGCCTGACCATCCAGCAGATGTGCCGGTAAATCTGGGGCGATCTCAGCCTTGATTCGCTCAAACTGCTCGCGCCGCTTGGCATTCACCAGCGGCACCACGATATGAAGATCGGGATAGGTCTGACGCAACTGTAGCGCCGTTTTTAGGAAATCTGCGCTGAGCATCTCCACTTCCGCTTGACGACTGCCCGGCAATAACGCCAGACAATGAACATCAGCAGGAATACCCAATACAATTCGCGCGGCCTGCTTGTCCGGCTGCAATGGCATGGAGTCAGCCATGGTGTGACCGATAAAACGGCAGGGAACATTAAATTTGTCATAAAACGCTTTTTCAAAAGGCAGAAACGCCAACACCATGTCGGTAGCTTTTCCAATTTTGAAAACGCGCTTTTGTCGCCAGGCCCAGACTGAAGGGCTGACATAATGGATAGTTCGGGTCCCACGCTGCTTAAGACGCCCTTCAAGTGTAATATTGAAGTCAGGTGCATCGATGCCCACGAAGACATCCGGTTTTAAAGCAGCAAAACGCTGAGTGAGGTCTTTGCGGATTTTCAACAGACGTGGCAGACGTTCCAGAACCTCTACCACGCCCATGACAGCCAATTCTTCCATTTCGTACCAGGCTTCACATCCCTCGGCCTGCATCAGCGGGCCGGCCACACCGACAAAGCGGGCATCAGGGTGGTGTTTTTTCAGCGCTCGGATCAAACCAGCACCAAGAATATCACCGGATGTTTCGCCAGCCACCAGGCCGATCGTCAGAAAGGGCTTTTGCATTATTTACCGCTTATTCGCCGAAGAAATTATTTACCGAATGACCAGCCTGTCAGCGGATGATGCCGCGTGTCGAACGGGCAAAGAAATCACTAAAAGGTTTAACTGCCGGGAACTCTGCGGCAATTTCAGCGATTTCTGGTTGGGCTTCTTCCAGCGTTTTGCCACTACGGTACAAGATCTTGTATGCATTACGGATAGCGTGCAATGCAGGCTTGTCGAAACCGCGACGCTTAAGCCCTTCGATATTGATACCAAATGGCGTGGCGTGGTTGCCCTGAGCAATGACAAAAGGTGGAACATCCTGAGCAACGCCAGAACACCCACCGACCATCACATGCGCACCAATGATGCAGAACTGATGTATGGCCGTCATACCACCAATGATGGCGTGATCATCAATCTCAACGTGACCACCCAAGGTCGCGTTATTGGCCAGGATACAACGATTTCCAATGACACAATCGTGGGCAATATGTGCGTTAACCATTAACAGGTTATCGTTACCCACTTTGGTCAAGCCACCGCCCTGAACGGTACCACGATGAATGGTGACGCTCTCACGAATATTGTTGCGATCGCCGACTTCAACACGTGTCGGTTCACCTGCATATTTCAGATCCTGGTTAATTTCACCGATGGAAACGAACTGAAAAATGCGGTTGTCGCGACCAATTTTGGTCACACCATTGAGAACGACGTGTGATTTAAGTTCGGTACCTTCACCGATTTCCACCTGCGAACCGACAAAGCAGAAAGGACCGATATGAACACCGGCACCGATAACGGCACCGTCTTCAACAATAGCGCTTGGATGAATAAAGGCGGTTTTATCAATCACGTATTAAGCCTCCCGGCGGCGGGCGCACATCATTGATGCCTCACAAGCAATCTCACCATCTACTTTTGCGACACCTTTGAAACGAGCAACACCACGACGCTCTTTAATAAATTCAACTTCAAGAATCATCTGGTCACCCGGCAATACCGGACGTTTGAAACGTGCGTCATCAATGGCTGCAAAATAATACAGCTCGCCCGGTTCTAATTTACCTACGCTTTTGAACGCTAAGATACCGGTGGCCTGCGCCATCGCTTCGAGAATCAACACGCCTGGGAAAATAGGTTTACCCGGGAAATGGCCCTGGAAGAACGGTTCGTTGAAAGAAACGTTTTTCACTGCGCGTAAAAACTTCCCTTTTTCGAAATCCAGCACGCGGTCAACCAGTAAGAACGGATAACGGTGTGGCAGCAGATCCAATATCTCTTCAATACGCAGAGTATGAGTGTCAGTAGTCAAAATACTCTTCCTGTCTAAAAACTGATGGCATCAATAACACGGCCTGCTTGACCCCCAAAGAGGGTCATTAGGCAGGCCGCAAATAGAAACTTGTGCCGCTGGATATGGCTCTCGCAGCCAGATACCAGCAACACAGTAGTCGGTAACTTAGTCTTATTCGATTTTACGCTCTACAGCTTTTAAGCGCTTATTCATCTCATCGATATTCATTACCAACGCAGCGGTTTTACGCCACACTTTATTCGGCTGTAACGGAATACCGGAGGAGTATACCCCAGGTTCAGTGATTGGTCGCATCACCATTCCCATTCCTGTCACGACGGCCTTATCACAAATTTCCATATGGCCGTTGATAACACTGGCTCCGCCTATCTGGCAGTAACGTCCAATTTTCAGACTACCGGCCATAATAACCCCGCCTGCGACGGCGGTATTGTCTCCAATCACGACGTTATGCGCAATCTGACATTGGTTATCGATGATGACGCCGTTGCCGATGATGGTATCGTCGAGCGCACCACGGTCAATCGTAGTGCAGGCGCCAATTTCAACACGATCGCCAATTAAAACCGTACCGAGCTGTGGGATCTTAATCCAGTTACCGCGATCGTTGGCATAACCAAAGCCATCGGCACCAATGACGGTGCCGGATTGAATGAGGCAAGCCTCACCCACTTCAACATTATGATAAATAGAGACATTCGCCCAGATACGGGTCCCTGCACCTAATTTAGCATTCTTGCCAATGAAACAGCCGGCGCCGATAACCACGTTATCGCCTAAAACTACGCCAGACTCGATCACGGCATTTGCACCAACCGAGACATTCTTACCTAACGTCGCGCTGTCAGAAATGACCGCACTCGCGGCGATGTCCTGAGCGGGGGCTGGCGTGGTGTCGAGCAATTGCGCCATACGTGCATAAGTCAGGTAAGGGTTTTTAACCACTAATGCCGCTGTTTGGCAAAATGGCAGATCCGCTTCCGTCAACACTACAGCCCCTGCGGCGCAGGTAGCTAACTGTTCACGGTAACGGCTGTTTGATAAAAACGTGATTTGCTCAGAGTGTGCGGAATGCATTGAAGCAATGCCGGTGATGGCGAGATCGCCATCACCGTGCAATTGTGCATCCAACTGCTGTGCGAGATCAGCCAGTCGAATTGATGACATGTTTATTTAACCTGTTTCAGCACATCAGCAGTGATGTCTTTGTCACTGTTAGCGTAAGCCACAGCGTTAGCATCGATTACAACATCATAACCTTGTTTGCTGGCAACAGCTTTAACAGCATCCTGAATACGGCTCAGGATTTTATTACGTTCTTCAGCCTGACGACGACGGTTATCTTGTTCAAAAGCCTGTGCTTTTGTAGAGAAATCTTCGCGTTGAGCCATCACTTCTTTTTCGAGTTTGCTGCGATCGCTGGCTTTCATGGTTGAGCCATCACGTTGCAATCTCTGCATTTTGGTTTGCAGATCACGTTCCTGAGTTTGCAGCTGAGTTGCACGACCTTTGAACTCATTTTCCAACTGTTTTGCTACAGCATCACGTGCTGGCATTTGCTGGAAGATGCTTTGTACGTTAACAACAGCAATTTTGTCAGCAGCCTGAACGCTTGCTGCTGAAGAAGCCATAACTAAACCGAGGCCGGCGGCATATAACCACTTTTTCACTATAAACTCCTTCCATCACCCGTTTGTGCCATGTGGCACGATAATTACACAATAAGAATGAGTTAAAAAACAACATCACGGGCTATTCGCCCGTGAGTTGAGGAAGAACTCAAACCTTTGCGACTTCTGCGTAAAGGCTTAAATTGTCTAACGTGTTACCACGTTTTACCGATGTTAAATTGGAACTGTTCCGCTTTATCACCATCGTATTTCTTAACTGGTTGTGCGTAAGAGAAGACCAATGGTCCTAGTGGAGACATCCACTGCAGCGCAATACCAGAAGAGACACGGAAATTGTCTGCTTTACTGTAATCAGGTACACCTGCAGCTACAGTCTCAGGCGTGTTCTTCCAAGATGTATCCCATACGGTACCACTATCAACAAACACGGAGGTGCGTACAGAGTTAGCATATTTCTCGCTGATGAACGGAGTAGGAACGATCAGTTCAGCACTCAAAATAGCCATGGCATTACCACCGACAGCATCGTCCGAATTGTTAACCGGACAGTTGCTATAGGAAGTCGCCCCTGCGGCGCAGTTATAATAGGCGGCCTTAGGACCAATGGTGTTCGACTGGAAACCACGAACACTACTGGAACCACCGGCATAGAAGTTGTCGTAGAACGGCACTTCTTTACCGCCTAAGCCATCTGCATAACCTGCACGCGCACGGCCCATCAGCACCCAATTACGGCTCTCGCTCAACGGTAAGTAACTCGTGGAGTCGAATGTAATCTTGTAGTACTCGTTATCGGAACCTGGAACAGTGACTTTACCATTCAGACTGGCCTTCGTACCCGACGTTGGGAAGTAACCGCGGTCGAGGTTGTTATAGCCCCAACCCAAGTTAGCGAAGAAGTCATTGGCACTGAAGTCGGCGTCAGATGTTGTGTCGGTACCCACTGTCACTGGTGGGTTAATCCCTACTGAGTTCAGATACCTGAACATACTGACCTGTGGCTCCATATTGGACAGGTCGTTATGCACGTAATCCAGACCAAGGCGCAACGAGTTAGTCTCGTTGATCGGGAAGCCCAGCGTTCCACCTACACCATAGCTCTTGTTGGTATAGTCTGACAGATCGGCGTTATCCGCTTTAAAGTCATTGTAGAACACACGGCCGCCCAGACTCACACCATCAACGGTGAAGTACGGGTCTGTGATCGTGAATTCAGCATACGTCTGATAATCATTTTTGGTACCGCTGATACCTACTGAGTTACCTGTACCCAGCCAGTTATCCTGCTGGACACCCGCCTGGAAACTGACACCACTCTCAGTACCGTAGCCCACACCAAAGTTGAAGGTACCGGTGTTGCGCTCTTTCACTTTGTAGACGACGTCTACCTGATCCGGGGTGCCTGGAACACGTTGTGTATCAACGTCAACCGTATCGAAATACCCCAGACGGTTTAGACGCTCTTTGCCTTTGTCGACCAGATCGTTACCTAACCAGGCACCTTCCATCTGACGCATTTCACGGCGAAGAACGCTGTCTTTACTGGTGTCATTACCTTCAAAACGGACATGACGAACATAGTAGCGGTTACCGGCATCTACGTTGACGTGCAGTTTGACGGTTTTATCAGCATCGTTGATTTCAGGCTGAGTTTGCACGCGCGGATAAGCATAACCATAACGACCCAGCATTTGCTTGATGTCGTTTTCCATCTTGGTTACTTTTGCGCCGTTATAAAGCTCGCCTTTTTGAATTTTAGTCAGACTTTCCACTTCTGCAGAATGTCCGGCCATGCTGCCGTTCACTTCAACACCGGAAAGCTTGTATTGATCGCCTTCAGTGATGTTCAGGGTGATGTAAATACCCTTTTTGTCTGGCGTCAGGCTGACCTGAGTCGAATCAATATTGAAACGTGCATAACCGCGATCCAGATAGAAGCTGCGCAAGGTTTCAAGATCACCTGCCAGTTTCTGTTTCTGATATTTACGATCGCCTACCACGTTCCACCAAGGCACTTCATCACGCAACTGGAAGTGAGAAATCAGTTCGTCGGTGCTGAAGGCGTGGTTACCCACGATGTTGATCTGCTGAATTTTAGCAGAGACACCTTCGGTAAAGACCAACTTCAAATCGACGCGGTTACGCGGTAAAGGCGTGACAACGGCTTTCACCGAGGCGCTGTATTTACCCACGCTGTAGTAGAAATCTTCAAGACCTTTTTCAATGCTGGTGAGTGTGGTCCGGTCCAGTGCTTCGCCAACCCGGACGCCAGAGGCTTCCAGGTTTTCTTTCAGCATGTCATCTTTCACCGACTTGTTGCCGGAGAAAGTGATGCTGGCAATGGTAGGGCGTTCTTTGACCTGAACAATCAGCGTATTACCATCACGCAGAACGCGAACGTCCTCAAAGTTGCCAGTGGCAAACAATGCACGAATGGTATTACTGATGTCGTCGTCGGTGATGGTATCACCTACGCGAACCGGCATATTGAGTAACGCCGCACCGACGGCAACTCGCTGCAGGCCTTCGAAATGAATATCTTTCACTACGAAACCGTCTGCACCGTATACGGTGGCGCTGCCAAACAGCAGCGACGCTATGAGCAACTTTTTGATCGCCATCGTTGTTATGCGTTCTTCCTAACCTAATCCCCAGCCTTAAAGACGGGAGAAATCATTGAAAAGTGCAAGCCCCATTACCATCACCAGCAGTACTGCACCGATACGGTAACTGAAGTTTTGAACTCGCTCGGAAACTGGCCCACCCTTTAGTTTTTCTATTGCCAGAAATACCAGGTGTCCACCATCTAACACGGGTAATGGAAAAAGGTTCACGATCCCAAGATTGACACTGATAAGTGCCAAAAACATCAGGTAGTAGACTAAACCATATTCCGCTGACATTCCTGCGCCCTGTGCGATAGAAATTGGGCCACTCAAATTGTTCAGCTTTACATCACCCGTTATTAATTTGCCCAGCATGTTGACCGTCAGTTTCATCAGTTGCCAGGTTTTATCCCCAGCCTCATAAAATGCAACGAACGGCCCATACTGGCGAATAGTTTTGTACTCATCAGGCAGAGGTATTACTTTCGGCACTACCCCGGCAAAGCCCTGCTCAACTCCCTTCCCTACCGACCTGGTGTCCGGTATCAGCGTCAGGCTGACCGGCGCCCCCGCGCGCTCAATATCCAGCGCGATGGGTTTACCTGGGTTGTCGCGGACCTGCAAGGCGAACGTACGCCAATTTGCCAAAACTTGACCATCGACTTTAACGATCCTGTCCCCAGCTTGCAAACCTGCTTTCTGGGCAGCGGAATCCTTTTGCACTTCTGCCAGCACTGATTCTATCTGCGGACCACGCGGAATAATACCCAGCGCGACCACCGGATCCTGCTTTTCAGGGTTAAACTGCCACTGACGCAAGTCCAGCGTTTTTTCAATCACCTCTGATGACCCAAATTGTGAGACACCTAAAGTGGTTTGATTGTTTCCAATCTCGCCCATTAAAGACAAACGAACTGATTCCCAATCAGGCGTTTCGATACCGTCGATTGACTTAAGTTCCATGCCTGGAGAAATTTTGGATTGTGCAGCAATGGATTGCGGGGTGATCTCCCCCACAACCGGACGCACCGAAGGAACACCGATAATGAAGACCAGCCAGTAGGCGAACACGGCAAAAATGAAGTTTGCGATAGGACCCGCACTGATGATTGCAGCTCTTTGCCAGACTGACTTGCTGTTAAATGTTAGGTGACGAAGTTCTGCCGGAACGGTTTCAACACGCTCATCAAGCATTTTGACGTAACCGCCGAGAGGAATAATGGCCAGAACATACTCAGTGCCCTGCTTGTCCGTGCGTTTCCATAGGGCACGACCAAATCCGACAGCAAAACGCTCAACGCGCACACCGCAACGACGAGCAACCCAGAAATGGCCAAATTCATGCACGGTGATTAGCACCCCCAATGCAACGATAAAGGCGGCCAGGCTCCAGAGTATGTTCATCATATTCGCAACTATTCCTTAGAAGACGTCCCGTCTCAGACGGTTAAAACACCAACAGCATTAAGCACGCGAATACAGGGACTGCAGCAGTCAGGCTATCGATACGATCCAGTATCCCGCCGTGACCAGGAATCAGATTTCCACTGTCTTTTATGCCCGCTTCCCGCTTGAACATGCTTTCGGTGAGGTCACCCAGTACAGAAGCCAGCGCGGCGACCACTGAACACATCAACAATGTTGCTGGCACAACATTCAGCGGGACATAGCGGCCAAACAACCATGATATCAGGGCTGAAGTCACAAGCCCGCCGATTAATCCTTCCCACGTTTTACCGGGAGAGACCTTTGGTGCCAGTTTGTGCTTACCGAAGAGCTTTCCAAATAAAAAAGCACCAGAGTCAGCGCCCCATACCAGCAGCATCACATAAAGCAACCACCATGCACCCGTGTGATGGTTTTCAGCATAGCCATACTGGCGCAGCGCCACCATACCCCAAAAGAATGGAACGATGGTCAACAAACCGAAAACTAAGCGCAATACGCGTGAATTTCGCCATAGCGTGGCAGATGCTGGGTAAAAAATAACCATCAGGAAAGCGGCGATCCACCACACCAACGATGCCCATAGCGTCATCGTGACCTGAGGCAAGTGTACTGACTGTCGGTAAGCCGGCAAACTCAGCATCATTGCGACCAACAGAAATCCGCAAAGAATAGCTAACCAGACTCGTTGTGAACGCGATGAGAAACCGGATAACTGGCCCCATTCCCATGCAGCCAACATACAAACAGCCAGAGTCACAATGGCAAAACCGAGTGGCGGCAATAAAAACAGTGCCGCAATGACAATCGGGATTAAAATCAAAGCTGTGATAATGCGATACTTCAGCAAAAGTTCTCCCTAGGACGCATTAGCGCCATTAGGTGTAGTCCCCCCGAAGCGACGCTCGCGTTGTGCAAAAGCATTTAGCGCACCTTCAAAGATGTTTTCATCAAAATCAGGCCAGAGGACATCAGTAAAGTAAAGTTCAGCATAGGCAATTTGCCACAAGAGAAAATTACTGATGCGATGTTCCCCACCGGTTCTGATCACCAAATCGACGGGTGCCAGTTCGCTCATACAGACTGCGGCATTTAATGCTTCTTCTGTGATCTGCTCAGGCTGTAAAGTACCGGCTTCAACCTGACAGGCCAGCTTTTTCACACCCTGAATAATATCCCATCGCCCACCATAATTGGCAGCAATGTTAAGAGTAAGGCCATCGTTATTTTCTGTAAGTGTTTCTGAACGACGGATCCTTTCCTGCAGACGTGAACTGAAGCGACTGACATCACCTATTATCCGTAACCTGACATTATGTTTATGCAGGCTTTTCACTTCGCTGTCCAGTGCGCGCACAAACAGCTCCATTAAGGCCGAAACTTCCTGGGCCGGACGGTTCCAGTTCTCACTACTAAAGGCATAAAGCGTGAGAGCATCAAGCTGATGATTGGCTGCAAAGCTGACCGCTCGGCGTACCGACTTCACTCCCGCTTTATGACCAAATACCCTCATTTTCCCCTGAAGTTTCGCCCAGCGACCGTTGCCGTCCATAATAATGGCAACATGGCGCGGCATTGCGCAAGACGAGTCAGATATCTGTTGATTTTCGAGGGACATAACGCGTACTCATTTCCTTTATCAGACCGCAACGGCACTCACTGACCGGCAGGCGTAATTAAACGCGCAAAAAAGCCGTGGCTCCTGATCAGGCACGGCTCAGCCTGACCATTTATCACTGCAAGAGATAAACACATTCAGGCATAAGTCCTGAAGACATTGTCAGGTGGCGCAGACTATATCATTTCAATGTGATGCGAACAAATTGCCGGAAAGATAAGTGCGACATATCACAACGCAAAGGCCTGCAATTTCTCCCGCGCCGATACCCGGGCAACGCGATCAATCTCCAGCACTTCGTCGACAGAATCGGGTTCTTTAGCGACTGATTGCTCCATCACTTCTCGGTTAACGCTTGCAATATCTGTAAAGCCAATCTGTCCGGCCAGGAATGCCGCCACGGAGACCTCATTAGCGGCATTCAGTGCCGTAGTCGCCGCTTGCCCCGTCCGGCTTGCTTCAATCGCCAAATGGAGGCACGGGTAACGGTTATGATCGGGCTCGTTAAAAGTCAGTGCACCGATGCGGCAGAAGTCCAACGCTTCAACCCCTGCATCAACTCGTTGCGGATATGCCATCGCATGGGCGATAGGCGTACGCATATCAGGCGAACCCAGTTGTGCCAGTACGCTGCCATCACGATAGCGCACCATGGAATGAATAACGGACTGAGGATGAATAATGACTTCCATCTGTTCAGCTGAAGCATTAAACAACCAGCGGGCTTCAATATACTCGAGACCCTTGTTCATCATGGTGGCAGAATCGACGGAAATCTTACGCCCCATTGACCAGTTAGGATGAGCACAGGCCTGGTCGGGAGTGACATGGCTAAAATCACTCAGCGGCAATTCACGGAAGGGGCCGCCGGAACCGGTGAGGATGATGCGGGAAACCCCGTTATCTTCCAGAGAGGCATAGCCCAGTTGCTGCTGAATACGCTCAGGCAAGCTCTGGAAGATAGCGTTATGTTCGCTATCGATAGGCAAAAGTTGGCTGCCACTCTGACGGACGGCATCCATGAAAATACGACCACAGGTGATCAAGGACTCTTTGTTAGCAAGCAAGATCTGTTTACCAGCACGGACGGCGGCCAGCGTCGGTAATAAGCCAGCAGCTCCGACAATAGCTGACATCACCTGATCGACACCATCGAGTGCCGCCAGGTCACAGGACGCTTGCGCACCTGACAACACTTCAGTTTTGACATCCTGCTCTGCGAGAATAATGCGCAATGCTTTTGCACAATCCTCATTCGCCATAGAGGCAAAACGGGGGCGGAATTCGATACATTGTTGCGCCATCACTTCAACGTTACAGCCCGCAACCAGGGCGGCGACATTGAATACATCAGGGTTAGCGCGAACAACCGCGAGGGTGCTGGTGCCGACAGACCCAGTCGAACCAAGGATAGTCAGTTGTTTCATGAAAATGCCCGGTATAACGAGTGTAAATTCGGAAAGTGCATCAGTCTGAAACCTCTTTGACGGCTTGTCTATGAGATTTAGCAACAGATGTCAGAAGTGGGATCCTACGAAAAAATAAAGCGCCGCATTTGCGACGCTTATAAGGGATCGAAACCGGATTTAGAAATCCATCAACTCAGCTTCTTTTTCGCTCAGAGCAACGTCAATTTTCTTAATAAAAATATCTGTCATTTTCTGAACGGTTTCTTGAGAGCTACGATCTTCATCTTCGCTAATTTCTTTATCTTTCAGCAAAGCTTTGGTTTTATCGTTGGCATCACGACGTACGTTACGTACTGAAACGCGACCTTGCTCAGCTTCAGCGCGAACAATTTTAATCAGATCTTTGCGGCGCTCTTCAGTCAATGCTGGCAATGGCACACGAATAGTGGATCCTGCTGACATTGGATTAAGCCCAAGATCCGAAGCCATGATCGCTTTTTCAACGGCTGCGCTGATTGAACGGTCGAACACAGAGATAGCCAAAGTACGGGAGTCTTCTACCGTTACCTGAGCTAACTGACGCAGTGGAGTGTCAGAACCGTAGTAAGGGACCATGATACCGTCGAGAATGCCTGGTGAGGCACGGCCAGTACGGATTTTGCTGATATGGTTTTTGAATGATTCGACGCATTTTTCCATACGGATTTCAGCATCTTTTTTAATGTCGTTAATCACGTTGCGAACCCTTTAAAACTGGTTACTTGGCAGACCATAACTTCAGTATAGTCCGTGAATACTCATGCCAGTGAGACCTGGCAAACTTGCTGTCCGAACTTTCAGGCTAGGTGAATGATCAAACGCTACCGGTACCGTTGGTGATCAGCGTGCCTTCATTTTCGCCCATCACCACACGACGCAGTGCGCCTGGTTTATTCATGTTGAAGACGCGGATTGGCAGATTATGGTCGCGTGCCAGTGTAAAGGCCGCCAGATCCATCACCTTCAATTCCTGCTCCAGTACTTCCTGATAAGTCAGCTCTTCGTACAGTGTCGCTTCCGGGTTTTTCACCGGATCGGCAGAATATACGCCATCCACTTTCGTGGCCTTCAACACCACATCGGCTTCAATCTCGATACCGCGCAGGCACGCTGCTGAATCCGTCGTAAAGAAGGGATTACCGGTACCTGCAGAGAAAATCACGACGCGATTGTGGCGCAGCAGACTGATGGCTTCGGCCCAGCTGTAATTATCACACACGCCGTTAAGCGGAATTGCAGACATCAGGCGAGCGTTCACATAGGCACGGTGTAATGCATCCCGCATGGCCAGACCATTCATTACCGTGGCCAGCATACCCATGTGGTCGCCCACAACACGGTTCATCCCAGCTTGCGCCAGACCCGCACCGCGGAACAAGTTCCCGCCGCCAATGACAACGCCGACCTGAATGCCCAGTTCAACCAGCTCTTTAACTTCCTGAGCCATGCGATCCAAAACGCTCGCGTCGATACCAAAACCTTCACTGCCCTGCAGAGCTTCGCCACTGAGTTTTAGCAGGATACGCTGATAAACGGGTTTCGCATTGGTAGCCATGGTGTGTGTCCTAGAAGCAATGTGTCGTAATGGGAATCAATCTTTACATCATAGCGTGTTGTTATAAACAGATAACTAAAAAGACAGCGCACAATGTAATTGGAATTTGGGGCTGGATAAAACGGAACCGCCAAACAAGCAGCGGTTCCATTTTATTGTGCATCAATGACTGATTAAGACTGTTTAGTCATTGCTGCAACTTCAGCAGCAAAGTCAGTCTCAACTTTAGCGATGCCTTCACCCACTTCGAAGCGGATAAAGTTGATAACGTCAGCGTTATGCTCTTTCAGCACCTGGCCAACGGTTTTGCTTGGGTCGATAACGAAAGGCTGACCCGTCAGAGAAACTTCACCGGTGAATTTCTTCATGCGGCCTTCAACCATTTTCTCTGCGATTTCTTTCGGCTTACCAGACTGCATCGCGATGTCCAGCTGAACCTGGTACTCTTTCTCTACCACTTCAGCAGACACATCTTCAGGTTTAACGAATTCTGGTTTGCTTGCAGCAATGTGCATAGCAATTTGCTTAACCAGTTCTTCGTTAGCACCTTTAGCAGCAACCAGAACACCGATACGTGCACCGTGCAGATAGCTACCCAGCACGTCACCTTCCAGAGAAGAGATGCGACGAATGTTGATGTTCTCACCGATTTTTGCAACCAGTGCTACACGCTCTTCTTCGAACTGTGCTTTCAGAACTTCAACGTCAGTGATTTTGCCCGCAAAAGCAGCATCCAACACTTTGTCAGCAAATGCCTGGAAACCAGCATCTTTAGCAACGAAGTCAGTCTGGCAGTTAACTTCCAGAATCAAACCGTAGTTACCTTCGATCTTAGTTTTGATCACGCCGTCAGCAGCTACGTTGCCTGCTTTTTTCGCTGCTTTGATCGCGCCAGATTTACGCATGTTTTCAATCGCCAGCTCGATGTCACCATCAGCTTCTACCAGCGATTTCTTACAATCCATCATGCCAGCGCCAGTACGTTCGCGCAGTTCTTTTACCAGGGCAGCGGTAATATCAGCCATTGTATTTTCCTCGATTATCTCGGTGCAAAAACGAATTTCGCGGTGAGATATTTCTCGCATTTAAGATAAGCAAAGGGGGCCAATAAAGGCCCCCTAACCAACATATTTCAATACCTGGTTAATAAGGGCTCTGCTGAGCTTGCCTTATTATTCAGCTTCTACGAAGCTTTCTTCTGCCTGAACAGCCAGATCTTGCGAACGGCCTTCACGGACAGTGGCAGCAACAGCGCTCAGGTACAGATTTACTGCACGGATTGCGTCATCGTTACCAGGGATAACAAAGTCAACGCCATCCGGATCGGAGTTGGTATCAACAATGGAGAATACCGGGATACCCAGGTTGTTAGCTTCTTTGATTGCAATGTGTTCGTGATCAGCGTCGACAACGAACAGAGCATCAGGAAGACCACCCATATCCTTGATACCACCCAGGCTATTTTCCAGCTTCGCAAGCTCACGTGTGCGCATCAGCGCTTCTTTCTTGGTCAGCTTTTCGAAAGTGCCGTCTTGAGACTGGATTTCCAGATCTTTCAAACGTTTGATGGACTGACGAACGGTTTTCCAGTTAGTCAGCATGCCGCCCAACCAGCGATGGTTCACGAAGAACTGGTCGCAGTTGTGTGCAGCTTCTTTTACCGCTTCGCTTGCAGCGCGTTTAGTACCAACGAACAGGATCTTTCCTTTACGGGAAGAGATCTTCTGCAACTCAGCCAGAGCTTCGTTGAACATTGGAACAGTTTTCTCAAGGTTAATGATGTGAACCTTGTTGCGTGAACCGAAGATGAATGGCTTCATTTTCGGGTTCCAGTAACGGGTCTGGTGACCGAAGTGAACACCGGCCTTGAGCATGTCGCGCATGGAAACAGTTGCCATGATAAAACCTCTATAGTAGATGTTGGGGTTATGCCTCCACGTATCCCATAACACCGACCCTGCAGAACGAGTCCCAGAGCACCCCGGTGTATGTGTCGATACGTGTGTGTTATTACTTACGATAAACAATAAGTACACATATGAGTGTTCGGCTTTAATCTCACTATACTTTGCGGTCATAGCGGATTGCCGGCGCGCTTTATACCATAATTTACGGTTACAGAGCAACTTTTGTTAGGAAGTTTGCTGCAGGGAAAATGATAATTTGGCAGGTATTATCTGGGCTGATACCATAAGTCTTAGCTAATTATTGACGACGTTGCAGTAGAAAGAAAGGCGTCAAAACAGGATACCTGCAGGATTATTCATGGCAATTTCAATCAAAACACCTCAAGACATCGAAAAAATGCGCGTAGCCGGTCGTCTGGCCGCCGAAGTACTGGAAATCATTGAGCCTCACGTCAAACCTGGCGTCAGTACCGGTGAGCTGGACCGCATTTGTGCTGATCACATTAATAACAAACAGCAGGCCATTTCAGCTTGTCTGGATTACCACGGATTCCCAAAATCTGTCTGTATCTCTGTTAATGAAGTCGTATGTCACGGCATTCCAAGCGATGACAAGGTTCTCAAAGACGGTGACATCGTCAATATTGACGTTACCGTCATTAAAGATGGCTTCCATGGCGATACCTCGAAAATGTTCATTGCGGGTAAACCAACGATTCTGGGTGAGCGTCTGTGCCGCATCACTCAGGAGAGCCTCTATCTGGCAATCAAAATGGTAAAACCGGGTATTCGTCTGCGCACACTGGGCAAAGAGATCCAGAAATTCGTCGAGGCGGAGAATTTCTCTGTGGTACGTGAATATTGCGGTCACGGTATCGGCGAAGTGTTCCATGAAGAACCGCAAGTGCTGCACTACGACGCAGATGACGGCGGCGTTGTCCTGCAAGCGGGTATGGCTTTCACCATTGAACCGATGGTCAATGCAGGCGATTATCGCATCCGCACCATGAAAGATGGCTGGACGGTAAAAACGAAAGATCGCAGCTTGTCGGCTCAGTACGAGCATACTATTGTGGTTACCGATAACGGTTGTGAAATTATGACGCTGCGTAAGGATGACACCATCCCGAATATTGTTACGCACGACCAGCAGTAACCCGCTCTTCCTCAGGGGTGAATCTGGTGATCAAGCCGGCGAAAGCCGGCTTTTTTGTCTCTTACTGTAGGAATGGGCTGCGCATATATGATTGAAAATCTTCCCTCTGAAAAGAGTCTTCAACCTCAACTTTCTGCGGAACTTATCTGCGAACTCCCTTTGCAGCCTGCCTCCCCCGTTACCTACCCGGACGACGACCTCAACCGTCAGAGTCTTAAGCAGCATATGGAACAGTTCCAGCTGTGGCTGGCCGATGCATTCAATGCTGGCCAACGCGCTGAAGAGTTGGTGGATGCTCGCTCGCTGTTTATTGACCGTTTGTTGCAGAGACTGTGGACCTTTTACGGCCATGGTGGCCGTTGGCGGCTATGGGCGTGGTGAATTACACCCTCTTTCCGACATCGACGTGCTGGTACTTAGCCAACAGCACCTCAATGAGGCGCAGGCACAACGCATCGGTGAGCTAATCACCCTGCTGTGGGATTTAAAGCTCGAAGTCGGCCACAGCGTGCGAACGCTTGAAGAGTGTCTGCTGGAAGGCCTGGCTGACCTGACGGTTGCGACCAACCTGATAGAATCACGGTTGATTTGCGGTGATGTCGCCCTGTTCCTCAATATGCAAAAACATGTTTTTAGCGATGGCTTTTGGCCTTCGCCCACCTTCTTTCGCGCCAAGATTGAAGAACAAAACGAGCGCCATCAGCGTTACCACGGCACCAGTTACAATCTTGAACCCGATATCAAAAGCAGTCCCGGTGGTCTGCGCGATATCCATACCATTTTATGGGTGGCCCGCCGCCACTTTGGCGCCACGTCGCTTGACGAAATGGTTGCCTTTGGTTTTCTGACCAAAGCTGAACGTAATGAACTGATTGAGTGCCAGAGCTTCCTGTGGCGTATCCGCTTCGCCCTGCATCTGGTACTGCCGCGTTACGATAACCGCCTGCTGTTTGACCGACAGCTCAATGTTGCGCAGCTCTTGCAATATCAGGGCGAAGGCAATGAGCCGGTTGAACGGATGATGAAAGATTTCTACCGCATGACGCGCCGGGTGGGCGAGCTCAATCAGATGCTGTTACAACTGTTTGATGAAGCCATTCTGGCAATCGGCCCAAACGAAAAACCCCGGCCGCTGGATGCACACTTCCAGCTCCGTGGTGACCTGATCGACCTGCGCGACGAAACGCTCTTCAGTCGTCGCCCTGAAACCATTATCAGCATGTTCTACCTGATGGTGCGTCACCGTGAAATCAAGGGGATTTATTCCACAACAGTTCGTTTGTTGCGCCATGCGCGGCGCCATCTTAAAACCCCCTTATGCATGATCCCCGAAGCGCGGGATATTTTCATGGCAATTTTACGCCATCCCGGTGCAGTCTCCCGCGCGCTGGTGCCGATGCATCGCCACAGCGTGTTGTGGGCCTATATGCCGCAATGGGGGCTGATTGTCGGACAGATGCAGTTTGACTTGTTCCACGCCTATACCGTCGATGAACACACGATCCGCGTTCTGCAAAAGCTGGAAAGCTTTGCCGATGAAGCCACACGCCCGCGCCACCCGCTGTGCGTCGAACTCTATCCGCGCCTGCCGCAACCGGAACTGCTGCTGATGGCCGCCCTGTTCCATGATATTGCCAAAGGCAGAGGGGGGGATCACTCCATTCTGGGTGCGCAGGACGTGCTGGAATTTGCCGAACTGCATGGCCTGAACTCGCGTGAAACACAGCTGGTCGCCTGGCTGGTACGCTGCCACCTGCTGATGTCGGTGACAGCCCAGCGTCGTGATATCCAGGACCCGAACGAGATCCAACAGTTTGCCGCTGAAGTGCAGAGCGAAAACCGTCTGCGCTATCTGGTCAGCCTGACCGTGGCAGACATCTGCGCCACCAACGAGACGTTGTGGAACAGCTGGAAGCAGAGCCTGATACGCGAGCTCTATTTCGCCACGGAAAAGCAGTTGCGCCGCGGTATGCAAAATACGCCTGACCTGCGCGAACGCGTCAGACATCATCGTCTTCAGGCGCTGGCTCTGCTGCGCATGGACAATATTGATGAAGAGGCGCTGCACCGCATCTGGAGCCGTTGCCGGGCGGACTACTTCCTGCGCCATTCGCCTAATCAGCTCGCCTGGCATGCCCGCCATCTGCTCGAACATGATTCAACCAAACCGCTGGTGCTGGTCAGTCGTCAGGCAACGCGCGGCGGTACAGAGATCTTTATCTGGAGCCCGGATCGACCGTATCTGTTTGCCACCGTCGCCGGTGAACTGGATCGTCGCAACCTGAGCATCCATGACGCGCAAATTTTTACCAACCGTGATGGCATGGCGATGGATACCTTCATCGTACTGGAACCGGATGGCAGTCCGCTGGCGCAGGACCGTCACGAAGCGATCCGCTACGCGTTGGAACAATCTATGACTCAGCCTTACCAGCCGCCGCGTGCCCGCAGACCTTCACCAAAACTGCGCCATTTCAGCGTGCCAACCGAAGTGAGTTTCCTGCCGACACATACCGACCGGCGCAGCTATATGGAGCTGGTTGCACTTGATCAGCCCGGTCTCCTGGCGCGCGTGGGGGAAGTGTTCTCTGATTTAGGATTGTCGCTGCATGGTGCACGCATCTCGACCATCGGCGAGCGCGTAGAGGATTTATTCATTCTGGCCAACGGCGAACGCCGGGCGCTGGATAAAAAGACACGCCACGAAATACGCCGCCGCTTAACAGAGGCGCTCAACCCTAACGAAAAAATGTGATACAAAGAACACTGACTTTTTAAACATCACTATCAGGAAAGAGAACAGGATGCAGCAACTTCAAACCGTTATTGAGCAGGCCTTCGAACGCCGTGCAGAGATCACTCCGGCAAATGCTGACAGCGTAACGCGCGACGCAGTTAACCAGGTCATTAATAAGATCGACAGCGGCGAGCTGCGCGTTGCCGAGAAGATTAATGGCGAGTGGGTAACGCATCAGTGGCTGAAGAAAGCGGTACTGCTCTCTTTCAGAATCAACGACAACCAGCTGATGGATGGCGCTGAAAACCGCTTCTACGACAAAGTCCCGATGAAATTTGCTGACTATGACGAAGCCCGATTCCAGCGTGAAGGTTTCCGCGTGGTGCCACCGGCTGCCGTGCGTAAAGGCGCATTCATTGCGCGCAATACCGTGCTGATGCCTTCTTATGTCAACATCGGCGCTTACGTTGATGAAGGTACCATGGTTGATACCTGGGCCACCGTGGGTTCCTGTGCGCAAATCGGTAAAAACGTCCACCTGTCCGGCGGCGTGGGTATCGGTGGCGTATTGGAGCCGTTGCAGGCTAACCCAACCATTATCGAAGATAACTGCTTTATCGGTGCGCGTTCTGAAATCGTTGAAGGCGTGATCGTTGAAGAAGGTTCGGTGATCTCTATGGGCGTTTACATCGGCCAGAGCACCAAAATTTATGACCGCGAAACCGGCGAAGTGCACTACGGCCGCGTACCCGCAGGTTCTGTTGTTGTTTCAGGTAACCTGCCTTCCAAAGATGGCAAATACAGCCTGTACTGCGCCGTTATCGTTAAGAAAGTGGATGCCAAAACCTTGGGCAAAACCGGTCTTAATGAGTTATTACGCTCCATCGACTAATATGAATCTGGCGGGTTAATGAATCCGCCATTTTTATAACTGTAGAGCGGTAAACTGTGTCATTAATCAACGAATCTGACCGCCGTTCGGTTCATCATGATAACACTCCGTAAAAACTAAAAGGTGCCGCTATGTATGACAACCTGAAAAGCTTGGGTATTAATAATCCCGACGATATCGATCGTTATAGCCTGCGTCAGGAGGCCAATAACGACATCCTGAAAATTTACTTCCGCAAAGACAAAGGCGAGTTTTTTGCTAAAAGCGTGAAATTTAAATATCCACGCCAGCGCAAAACTATCGTGGCAGACAATGCCGGTCAGGGTTACAAAGAAATTCACGAAATTAGCCCTAATCTGCGTTATGTGATTGATGAATTGGATCAGATCTGTCAGCGCGATCAGGTTGAAGTGGACCTGAAACGCAAAATTCTTGATGATCTTCGTCATCTTGAATCCGTTGTGGCGAATAAAATCACCGAGATCGAATCCGATCTGGAAAAATTAACCAGCGGGCGTTAATCGTTCATCGTATTTTTCTGCGAAAGCCGAAAATAAAAAGGTCAGGGGATTAGCCTGACCTTTTTTATTTCGCCACGTATCACGTCGGATTAATACGTACCGCTATTTCATCCGCGGCTATTTAAGCAATTGTGCCCATTTCTCAACCCATGGAACGGCCAACGTTTCCGGCTCCGCCGTTTCCATCGCATCAATTTCCAGCAGATCGCCGATGCGCGATGCACCCTGTTCCTGCAATAAATCATCCATCTTATGACCGCCACCGCAGAAGTGATCATAGCTGCTGTCACCCAACGCAATAACACCATAGCGTAATTCAGGTTGATACCCCAGGGTATCTCGAATCGCAGTAAATAACGGCGTAATGCTGTCAGGTAAATCGCCCTGCCCCGTGGTAGAGGTAACAATCAGGGCAAAATGATGGCGATAGTATTGCCAGGCTTCCAGCGTGCCTTCTTCAAACAGTTTGACCTGATGTCCCTGTTTCTTCAGGAGAGTTTCAGCCTCTTCTGCCACCAGCAGCGCATTACCGTAAACGGTGCCGACAAAAATACCAATCTCAGCCATGCTCATACTCCTTGTTGTCCTGAAAATTATCAAAAACGGTTAGTCACTCTGTTGCTCACCGCTCTGTGCGGCAAACGCTACTCTCTCAAGCTCGGTAACGCGTCCTACCCAGCCAAACTGTTGTACCAAATGTTGCCAGCGAGGGTCCCACTTCGCGGTAAGACTCAATACTTCGCCGGTCACAGGATGAGGCAGTTGCATATGACTGGCGTGTAACATGAGGCCAGGGCAGGAAAAATGCTCAACCATCCCGCGATTTTGTTTGAGATCACCGTGGCGGCTGTCGCCCAAAATCGGGTGGCGAAGATGAGACATATGGCGACGCAGCTGATGCTTACGTCCGGTCTCAGGTTTAAGCTCGACCAGGCTGTAGCGGGCGGTATCATAAGGCCCAACCGCCACGGGCATCTCAACCTGTGCCAACACACGATAATGGCTCACCGCAGGCTGCGGCGCTTTGTCCACACTGGCGAATTTATCGGCAATTTTATCTTGTTCTTCCGTCAGCGCGTAATCGACCGTACCGTCTTGCGGAACATATCCACGGACTACGGCGTGATAAATCTTGGTCATCTGGTGATTTTCAAGCTGCTGGGACATAAGACGCGCCACATCACTCGACAACGCCAGAAGTAAGACGCCGGAGGTCGGCTTATCCAGCCGGTGTACCGTAAAGACATGCTGACCAATCTGGTCACGCAAAGTTTGCATGACAAAAACCGTTTCGCGACTGTCCAGCCAACTACGATGGACCAACATCCCGGCAGGTTTATTCACCGCAATCAGATGCTCGTCCTGATACAAAATTTCCAGCATGTCAGTCTTCTATGTTCAGCAAATCATCAAGACGCTGCAGAGTCGCCAGTAAACGCACGGCATCAGGCAACGCCACTTCAAAATAGGGGGTAACAGCAAAGCGGGTTGGCAATGCAGTCTCCGCATCGAGTAGTGCGTACATGCGGGGGATCAGCACCCACTGCAGCCATTGCTCTGAGGACATGGTATCGACAGAGAACGGCTCAACGCTGTCAAACGCCTCAGCTTCCGGTGGCATAGCCTGCCACAGTTTAAGATCACGCATGACCTGTTCGATATCCTGCAAGATCTGGCGAACCTGATTTTCCGTACTCATCACACTCTCTCTGAATTCATCATACATGGCCGCGATAGGGCTGGCATAAGGGCGCAAAGCATAGCATTGAAGGCGTTTGGCCCCAACTTTCTCCTGTCAGTCATCATTAAGCATAACGCGAAATTTCAGCCATCAGTTTTTCATACTGGTACTCATCCCTCCGAGCGGGCAAAATAATCCCACTTTACATAAATTGACGCTTCCTATGCCTGCTCAACGTTCTAAAAAAGCCCACGCTACACCGGCAAAAGCCATGATCGCCTCTGTCACCGGCTACGCAATGGACGGTTTCGACTTACTGATCCTCGGCTTTATGCTGCCAGCCATCGCCATCGAACTTGGCCTGACCTCCTCTCAAAGCGGTTCCCTGGTGACCTGGACGCTGATTGGTGCCGTACTGGGTGGTGTTATCTTCGGCCCTATCAGCGACCGCTTTGGTCGTATTCGCGTACTGACATTCACCATTCTGATGTTCTCACTGTTCACTGGCCTGTGCGCTGTGGCGCAAGGTTACTGGGACCTGCTGGCCTACCGTACTCTGGCAGGAGTCGGTCTCGGCGGTGAATTTGGAATTGGCATGGCATTGATTGCTGAAGCCTGGCCTGCGGAGAAGCGTAACCGTGCTTCAGCTTATGTGGGTATGGGCTGGCAACTCGGCGTATTGCTGGCTGCATTTCTTACTCCTTTGTTGCTGGGCATTATTGGCTGGCGCGGGATGTTTTTAGTCGGACTGCTACCGGCGCTGGCTTCGTTTCTTATTCGCCGCACCATGGGCGAACCCGAAGAGTTTGTTAAACATGTCAGCCAGCAGCCAAATGAATCCCTGTTCAGCCGGATAAAGCTGCTGTTCAAAGATCTGCCGACCACCAAAGCGAGCATAGGAATACTGATTCTCTGTTCGGTGCAAAACTTCGGGTATTACGGGCTGATGATCTGGATGCCGAGCTATCTGTCGAAAAACTTCGGCTTTTCGCTGACCAAATCCGGTTTATGGACAGCCGTGACCGTCATTGGCATGACGTTCGGTATATGGCTATTCGGCGTGCTGGCTGACCGCTTCCCGCGCTGGAAAATTTTCCTGATTTATCAGGTCGGAGCAGTGCTGATGGTGGTCTGTTATGCCCAGTTGAAAGACCCGACCGCCATGCTGTTTGCCGGCGCGGTAATGGGGATGTTTGTCAATGGCATGATTGGGGGTTATGGCGGGCTCATTTCGGACACCTACCCGGTCAACGTCCGGGCCACGGCGCAAAATATTCTGTTCAACGTTGGGCGTGGTGTCGGAGGTTTTGGTCCACTGGTGATTGGAGCACTGGTTTCGCAAGTATCATTTACCGCCGCATTAACTCTGCTGGCGGCAATTTATCTGCTGGATATTTACGCGACACTCTTATTGCTGCCAAAAACTCAGGGCAAAGATGATGCACTGGGTGCGATTGGCTAAGAAGTAGGAAGAACAACCTGCGTGGGCAGCCCTAGCTCAGGCTGCAATTGAATTGATACTATTTAATGAAACATCGACAAAAAATTGGGGGCACTGTTTGCACAGTGCCCCCCGTTCGTTTTATAGCAATCCAGCTACCTAAGTGCTCCCTGCTCAATCCCTGAAAACTTTTCCTGCGGTTATCCTAACCTGCCATCCGTTGCATCGTCCCACTTTCATCCTGACGCTTCTTCCTGATGTCTTCCCGACATATTTCCTTTAGTCTTCCTGACCCACCCGTCGTCCTTTACGAGCTCTCAATCTCCGTCCTGGAGGTGTCCCTTGTTTCGTCCTGAAACATCCTGGCAAGCTCCGATGCCGTCCTGACTCTTCCTGAGCCTATCCCCTACTTTATGAAACAGCCATCATCCTAATGTTCCGTTTCATGTCATCCTTCGACCCACTTAGAATCGTCGATTTTGCCCTCACAGACAAGATAGCCTGTAAGCCAAACAGCGTGAATGTAAGCCCTTCAGATAAGCAGAAAGGACTATTGCTATGTTATTTAAGGGTTATTTTTATTGCGTTGGGAGATAACAACAAGGATTAAGCGAGATCTCTTACAGAGCGTGTGAGAGATCTCTCACACGCTTGAGAGCGAATACCAGAAGAGAATGTTCGGTATCAGTCCGGGAAATTCGGGGAAAGCATTGTAAGGAATTCCACCAACGATGACGAGAGAAGAGTTCTTTTCTTGCTGCCAAATTGTTCCAGGATCACCTCACCGGTCACATTACAGAGCGACACCATATCCATTTCTGAATCAGTGGTTGCCAGAAAAATCGTTGGCGTCAACTTAAGCCGTTTTTGTGTAACGAGATGGCCAATCAGATTCTCCTGCAAGCGGGTGAAATCTTCAGGACTCCAGACCTGCAATAATATCAGTTGGTTGCCTTCCCATTTAGCAGACATATCTCCCGCGAACTGTGTGGTATAAAACGCATGGGCCTCCGGGCGCAGCTGAAGTTCAAGCGCACGTTCCACGTTCGCCAGAGTATCAGCCGGGCTGAAAACCTGGGTCAGCCAGTAAACGGCTGTCTCGCTGCTTTTGACCACACAAGGCGAATCAACACCCAGCAACTCCTCGCTTGAAGGAGGGAAGCCTGTCTCCTGCTGCCATAAATCGACGTACCGTTGGGTAAACTCGCGCAACGCGACAGAAACATCAGACTCCATAAATTCTCTCATCTTCAGACCGGGCTAAGTTAAACTAGGGGAAATGACTTATTAAACGCTATTGTACCCAGAACTTAGACCAAGGTGACAGCATGTCCTCCTATCAGGATAACCCGGCCCTCGCTCAACTGACATTGGGCAAATCAACTCCCTATCGCGATCAGTATGACGCATCCTTACTACAAGCCGTTCCGCGGAGCATGAATCGTGAGCCTTTGGGCCTATACCCGGATTCACTGCCCTTTCACGGTGCTGATATCTGGACACTGTATGAGCTGTCATGGCTTAATGCCAAGGGCTTACCACAAGTGGCTGTGGGCGAAATCAGCCTGAATGCGGACAGTACCAATTTGATCGAATCTAAAAGCTTCAAGCTCTACCTCAATAGCTTCAATCAGACGAAATTTGACAGCTGGGATAGCGTTCTCCATACGCTGACGCGCGATCTCAGTGCCTGCGCCGAAGGTGAAGTAACCGTCAGCCTGAGCCATCTTCAGGATGTGGAGGGCAGCGCCATTGGCCGTTTTAGTGGCGAATGCATTGACGATCAAGATATCGAAATCGACAACTACGAATTCAGCACTGGTTATCTGACTGGCGCGGCGGGCAAGGAAATTGTCGAAGAGTCATTGGTCAGCCATCTGCTGAAATCCAACTGCCTGATTACGCATCAGCCAGACTGGGGGTCGGTGCAAATCCAATATCGCGGCCCTAAAATAGATCGTGAAGCCCTGCTGCGCTATTTGGTCTCCTTCCGCAATCATAATGAATTCCACGAACAGTGTGTGGAAAGGATCTTCAACGACATCCTTCAATTCTGCTCACCGGAATCGCTCGCCGTCTATGCGCGCTATACGCGTCGCGGGGGGTTGGATATTAATCCATGGCGATCCAACTTCCCGTTTATGCCTGCAACGGCAAGACTCGTCAGGCAATAATGCGAGACGTTGCTCAAGAACTGAGCTAACAGTCAGCAACGGTTGGTAAAAGCCGCAGGACAGGGTTACTGTTGTTTCAGAGGCATCTCTGGCGGGTATCACACCCAACAGAGATACCTTCAAAATCAGTCAATTATTTCTGCCAACAGGATCCGGCACGCCGCAAAAAGCGAGATCCGAAAAATCATGTGCAGCCTTACACCGGCAGGAATAAACGTCGCCCAATGGGTGTAAAGGAGCAACTTTGATTACACATATCAGCCCGCTTGGCTCAATGGATTTGTTGTCGCAGTTGGAAGTTGACATGCTCAAGCGCACCGCGAGCAGCGACTTATACCGCCTGTTCCGTAACTGCTCATTAGCCGTGCTCAACAGTGGCAGTCAGACCGACAGCAGCAAAGAGCTGCTCGACCGCTATGAAAGCTTTGATATCAATGTATTACGTCGCGAACGTGGCGTAAAACTCGAACTGGTAAATCCCCCCGAAGATGCCTTCGTCGATGGTCGTATTATCCGCTCATTGCAGGCCAACCTGTTTGCCGTATTGCGCGATATTTTGTTCGTTAATGCCCAGATCTCAAGCAACAGCCGCTACGAAAATTTCAACAGTGAAAATTCAGCGCATCTGACCAACATGGTGTTTTCGATTCTGCGTAACGCCCGCGCACTGCATCTGGATGAAGATCCGAATATGGTCGTGTGCTGGGGCGGTCATTCCATTAATGAAGTGGAATACCAATATGCGCGCAATGTCGGCAGCCAGCTTGGCCTGCGCGAGCTGAACATTTGTACCGGCTGTGGCCCGGGAGCCATGGAAGCGCCGATGAAAGGTGCAGCGGTGGGGCATGCGCAGCAACGTTATAAACTCGGTCGTTTCATCGGCATGACCGAGCCTTCCATCATTGCAGCAGAACCGCCAAATCCGCTGGTGAATGAATTGATCATCATGCCGGATATTGAAAAACGTCTGGAAGCGTTTGTACGTATCGCCCACGGGATCATTATCTTCCCTGGTGGCGTGGGTACCGCAGAAGAGCTGCTCTATCTGCTGGGGATTTTGATGAATCCGGAAAACAGCGATCAGGTTCTTCCGCTGATCCTGACCGGCCCGAAAGAGAGCGCAGATTACTTCACCGTTCTCGACGCCTTCATTAAAGACACCCTTGGCGAAGAAGCTCGCAAGCATTACACCATCATCATTGATGACCCGACCGAAGTCGCCCGTCAGATGAAACGCGCCATGCCACTGGTCAAAGAGAACCGCCGTAATAGCGGTGATGCCTACAGCTTTAACTGGTCTATCCGCATAGCACCTGACTTGCAGATGCCGTTTGAACCTAACCACGACAATATGGCCGCGCTGAACCTGTATCCGGATCAGCCACCCGAAGAGTTAGCCGCTGCTCTGCGCCGCGCCTTCTCTGGCATTGTGGCCGGTAACGTTAAAGAGTTTGGTATTCGCGAAATTGAAAAACACGGGCGCTTTAAGCTGCACGGCGACCCGGCGCTAATGAAGAAAATGGACAGCCTGTTGCAGGGATTTGTCGCTCAGCACCGTATGAAATTACCGGGCAGCGCCTACATTCCTTGTTATGAAATTTGTGCCTGACAGCAGGCAACATACTTTCTGCACGGCTTGATACAGGGCGACAGAAAAGTCGCCCTGTTTATTGATGGAAGTAACCTCACCATGCCTATACATCTGCTTATTATCGACGCGTTGAACCTCATCCGCCGAATTCACGCCGTACAGGGCTCTCCCTGCTTACTGACTTGCCAGAACGCCGTAGGGCAACTCATTCAACACGTGAAGCCGACTCACGCTGTCGCCGTTTTTGACGAAGATGATCGCGAAGATAGCTGGCGTCATCAGTGCCTGCCCGATTACAAAGCAGGCCGTGCCCCTATGCCGGAGAATCTGTTTGCTGAAATGCCCAGCTTGAAAGAGGGCTTTGTAGCGCGCGGCGTCGCTTGCTGGCACTCGCCCGGTAATGAAGCCGACGATTTAGCCGCCACGCTGACGGCTAAAGTCGCAGGAGGTGGACATCAGGTGACCATTGTCTCTACCGACAAAGGCTACTGTCAGTTACTGGCACCCAACGTACAGATCCGTGATTACTTTCAAAAACGCTGGCTGGATATGCCTTTTGTACGTGAAACCTTTGCTGTGATGCCGCAACAGCTAACCGACTACTGGGGGCTGGCGGGTATCAGCAGCAGCAAAATCCCTGGTGTCCCGGGCATTGGGCCCAAAACGGCTGTAACTTTGCTGGCACAGGCCGGAACACTGGATACGCTGTATGAAAATCTGGAAGCCGTCCCCGAAAAATGGCGGAACAAATTGGCTGAGCACCGGGATCTAGCCTATGCCTGCAAGCGGGTTTCCACACTGCAAACCGATCTCCCCCTCAGCGGAAATCTGCAACAGTTGCGCCTGCCGTAATCCCAATACATGGCCTGTGGCCTAAAAAAAAGACGCTTCCCGAAGAAAGCGCCTTTTCATATCACGTTAAAATTCACTCACAGATCATCA
>Ga0302182_10000220_pt1 | contig 39503 bp, 47 predicted proteins | sample I_Palsa_N3_1_FD_198781 | JGI IMG/M metagenome (GOLD analysis project Ga0302182, IMG submission 198781) | Peat permafrost microbial communities from Stordalen Mire near Abisko, Sweden - I_Palsa_N3_1 | ecosystem: Environmental > Terrestrial > Soil > Palsa > Peat permafrost | place: Sweden...
AGTAAATACCATCGACCCAATGCGGCAATTTTAGAGCAGATAAGCATAAAGAGAATAAATTCAGCAGAATAAATAGCGGGAAATAAAAAACGGACGGTCAAATGACCCTCCGTTTTACTGACAAAGAGGCTTTTAAAGCCGCGTAAACGATTGCGCAGTCAATCTAAAAAAAACGTGACCGATCAGTCCAGTTTTACACCAATACGGTGCGCGACTTCTTCGTAGGCTTCGATCAGGCCACCCAGACTCTGACGGTAGCGGTCTTTGTCCATTTTGTTGAGGGTTTTCTTGTCCCACAGACGGCTGCCATCCGGGGAGAACTCATCGCCCAGCACCACTTCACCGTTGAACAGACCGAATTCCAGCTTGAAGTCGACCAGGATTAAGCCCGCATCATCAAACAGTTTGCTCAGCACGTCATTGGCTTTATAGCTCAGCTCTTTCATACGTGCCAGATGCTCTTCGTTAACCCAACCGAAGGTTTTGCAGTAAGACTCGTTGATCATCGGGTCATGCATTGCATCATTTTTCAGGAAAAGATCGAACAGCGGCGGATTGAGTTCCAGACCCTCTTCAATGCCCAGACGTTTTACCAGCGAACCTGCAGCACGGTTACGGATCACGCATTCAACCGGGACCATATCCAATTTTTTCACCAGCACTTCGGTGTCAGACAGCAGACGTTCCATTTGCGTTGGAATACCGGCTTCTTCCAGCTTAGTCATGATGAAGTGGTTAAACTTGTTGTTAACCATGCCCTTACGGTCGAACTGCTCAATGCGCTGACCATCCAGTGCTGACGTATCATTGCGGAACTCTAACACCAGCAGGTCTGGGTTTTCAGTCGTGAAGACGGTTTTCGCCTTTCCGCGATACAACTCAGCTAACTTTTGCATCTTAAGTTACTCCAATATGTAGTGGTAAAACTTGCAACATCGTTCGATAAAACAAAAGGATGTAAAAAGGGGCCGAAGCCCCTTTCTGATAACGTCTTACTTCGCAGTGCTGCTCTGGTTGAACGCCGCCTGCATAACTGTCACCATCGCGTCGTTCTGCGACTGGCTGAGGGCATGTCCTTTAGGATCAAGGAACTGCAGGCTACTGCGGTTGTCGAGATCGCCGACCTGAAGTTTGTAATCACCGGAAGTCAGACCCGGATCTTTCGCACCTAAGGTATCCCACGCGTCGTCATTCAACGGTTTGTAGGTCACAGACAGCGTACCCTGCGGACGGCTGCTGTCGGTTACTTTCATGCCCGCTTTCGCCAGGGCATTTGGCAGACGATCCCATACCACACCGTAAGTTGAACGCACGATCAGTACCGGTAATCCGGTGTCGTCAGCGCCGCTTTGTACGTCAATTTCGCCGACTTTGCGGTTATCCAGACGGGCTTGTGCATCCTGCTGAACTTTATCCAGACTTGCGGTAATGGAGTTCAGCATCTGGCTGTTGTAACGCTGGATTTCAGCCGGTGCGGTAACGACTTTACCTTGCTGTTTGAGCTCAAGCGTTTTCACCGTCAGGGCTAACTGGTAGCTCTGCTGCTGAACGCTGATCTGGTAACGGCCCTGATACTGGAAGTCTTCGTCAGCACGATTCCAGTCAACCATGTCGGTAGACAGCGTCTGGTTAGCATCATCGCGGCTGGCAATTTTAAAGTTATTTTGCTGAACGGCTTTAACCACGTTATTCCACAGGTCGCGGTTTTGCGGGGTGTTTTCCAGCAATACGGTACCGCTGTCACCCGTGAACTGGGTACGCGAACCGTTAAGCAACGCCAGTGGCTGCATTGGCGGACGGATATCCAGCTGCTTGCCCACGTTGCCTTTCAGCTCACCGGTTGGGATATCATAGGTACCATTCTGCAGTGGCAGAATCATCCCGGCGGGAGCTTTCAGCTCTTTGACAGGAGGTGCATCAAGGTAGGCTTCATCGCCGCTTACCTGACGTTTATAGCGCTGATCGCTGGAACAGGCGGCTAACAGCATAATGAGGGAAACCCCCACCACTTTTGCGACCATGGACTTTTGCAATCTGGTTTTTTGAACTAATGAACAGGCCATCAAATCTCCCTAAGAGTTACAGCAAACCGGCGCTTTTTAATGCGTTTTCCACTACCGGACGGGCAGCATCTGTTAACGGCGTCATAGGCAGACGCAGTGTATCGGTTGCCATCAACCCCAGTGCCTTACAGGCCCATTTCACCGGGATCGGGTTTGCTTCTACAAACAAATGCTGATGCAACGGCATCAAGCGCTGATTTAAGCGACGCGCTTCGGCAAAGTTGCCCTGCGCGGCCAGCTCACAAAGTTGTGCCATTTCACGTGCTGCCACGTTAGCTGTCACGGAAATAACCCCTTTGCCGCCGAGTTGCATGAAGTCCAAACCGCTGGCGTCATCGCCGCTCAACAGAATGAAGTCTTCATCATCAACCAGCACTTGGATCTGGCTAACACGACTTAAGTTCCCTGTTGCCTCTTTAAGAGCAACAATATTCTTTATTTTTGCTAAACGCGCCACGGTTGGCGGCAGCATGTCGCAGCCGGTACGAGATGGCACGTTATAGAGAATTTGCGGCAGGGCCGTATGTTCAGCAATGGCTTTAAAATGCTGAAACAGACCTTCCTGAGTCGGGCGGTTATAATAAGGCGTGACGGTCAGACAGCCTACAACGCCTGTATTTTCAAAGCGTTGGGTGAGAGAAATCGCTTCCGCGGTGGAGTTAGCACCGGTTCCGGCAATAATTGGAATGCGCCCGTCGGCCAACTCTAGCGTTTGCATGACCACGTCACCGTGCTCGTCATGCGTTAACGTCGCCGACTCACCGGTTGTGCCTACGGAAACGATCGCCGCAGTACCACTGGACACATGATAATCAATCAGTTTTTTTAAACTCGCACGATGGACGGCACCTTTGTCGTCCATCGGCGTAACCAGTGCAACAATACTTCCCGTAAACATTGACCTTCCCCTCCACAAACAGGTCACTCATGGTACTTTTATAATGTGCGTAACATGATGATTTTGTTGACTTATATTTAAATCACGACCACACATTGACCACCACTTATAAAAGTACATCAAGTGCATCTGCCGGATTGTATCAGCGTTTATCTACGATCGCAGCAGTTCAGACTATCCATGCGGCATAAAAAAAATGCATTGTGAATCTGGTGGTTTTGTTTTTGAAAACCATCAACAATAATATCCATCCAACTAAGGAGGGTACTAAATGGAAACAATCATCACCATCATTGCGGCGATAGCGGGTATCGCGTTCTGGATCGGCCTCATAAATCCGAAGTGGGTTTTTATGCCAAACCGAAAAAATTCATCATTATTTTACCTTGCTATATGTCTGATCACTGCCGCTGCGGGGGCCAATCTTTACCCTACCCAAAAAACAGCTAAACCAGTAAGAAATACAGAAGCAGATACCAGCAGCACAGCCAATTCCCTAGAAATGTCGCAGCAGCCAGCTAACACGGTTGCCGCTGATGTTGGCGTTATTGATTTTTCTGAGGTGACAAAAAATCTCCCTGCGCACTTGGCTAAAGAACTTGTAAATTTAAATCTTTCCATTGTCCCGGTGATGCAGGATAAGACGCTTATTGTCGCATTCCATTTCGACAGCATAGAAGAGTTGCAAGCAAGGAGCGCCGTTCAAACGGTTTGTTATACCTACTTCAATACGGGCAAGAAACAGCGAGCGTGGAAGGCTGGAGCAGTGGAAAAAGTCTTCATCACTAACGATATCCTAACCAAAGGTTTTGTATTCAACGGTGGTGATAAAAGTTGCGATGAATGGGCAAAAAAAGCTGGAGATGAGGGAGATAAATTCTTAAATGAGAAGCTTCAAAAAAGCAGATTTGTAGCCATAAACAATAAATAATTTCACTGATTGAGCGCCCATAAAGGGCGCTCTCACTTCGCTATAACACCAAACTTAACTGATCTTCGCCGTGATGACTTCGCGGGAAAACATCTTGCGGAACTAGTGCGCCGGGGGCGGGCTGGGTCTGGTTTAATGATCCGTCAATTTCCGTCATGCTGGTAAAACAATAACCGCATAACATGTTTTGACATTGGTGGTAACTGCGCCGCACTAATACGCTCAACTCAACACTGGTACGAGTTTTTGCGATTGCACGGCAGCGAGGACAGCGCATTGCCATATGCGGGCCTCCTCTGGACTGGTTAATATCACGTCAAGTATAACGCTTAATCCGCTGACTCGTCACCCGCCTCAGCCGTCCACTCGTCGATCTTCACCTCCAGTTCCAGAGAAGTAGTGAAACCACCGCTACCGATATCATGTACACAACGGGTAATTGTCCAATAACCGTTATCAATCGTGGACTTAAAGCCCGATACGCTTGCCGGTTGCTCAGGGTACAAATCCGCCCGGCCCCGCGCCAACGTGATGGAGAATGACGCCGCGCCACGTTGTAACTGGCTCCACTTCGCCGCCGCCGCCCGCTTCGCAGCCTTATCTGTTTTAAACGTTTTGCGGATCACAAATACGTTACCTTCCGCGCCTGCCATGTAATCCCCTTCCTTGCTGCTTGAGGCCGGTTCTTTGGCTTTCTTCGGCTTCGTTGTCCTGCGGCGTCTGCGGGTGTTTGTCTGTACCGTGGTGGCGGGCTTTTTCCCGAAGTTCAGATCCAGCCAGTAAGCAGTAACACCGGTATACGCATCACGATCGGCAATACTAAAGCTGTGCTTGTCGCCGCTTGCCCGCACAATGCTGATTGCCGGTAGTGGCTTACCGCTCTGGGTTAACCCCTGCCCTGGAGTGATGAAAAGCAACATGCCATTTTTGACGGTGGCAACCGCCCCAAGCATATCCGCCATTCTGGTGAGAAAGCTGATATCTGATTCACTGGTTTGGTCTGCGTGGTCGATGTCAAGCTTCGCCAGCTCTTCGCTCACCCCGGCGCGCAGGTCGTACCGGCTGGCGATGCTGGCAACTACGTCGCCAACGGAAATATCATGCCAGGAGTATTCACGCTTCACGTTGAACGTGTCGCGAAAGTCTGCGCTGCGGGCGCTTATTGTGAGCTGGTCAGGCGGGCCACGGTGTGCAACCTCGTCCACGGTATACAGCCCTTTAAATACCAGCGGGTCATTATCCCAGCCCAATGAAACGGAAATCTTCGCGCCGCGCGATGGCATAACGATCTGTCCGTCTGAATCGTCCAGGGTGAGATCAAGCGTATCCGCCTCAAATCCCCGGTTATCCGTCAGCGACAACGAGATCAAACGGTCATCCAGTGCCGTGAGTTGCTTACCCTCAATTTGAATACTGAACGCCGGGCGGGGAGAATATCGCGCATCATCATCTAACATCATGTTTCCCTCAGTAGTGAGGGTAACATCGTCGCCACACGCGCGCGTACAGACAACGCGGGGCTGTTGTTGCGGTCTGCTGACAATGTTAACGCCTCGCACAGGCTGGCAATTGTCGCAATGATAAGTGGCAATCATTGACTGGCGAGGCAACTACATGGCCACAAATTACCATCATGGCGTAACCGTCACAGAAACCACCGATCTAAGCACGATGATCACCGATATAGATTCGGCGGTTATCGGCGTCGTTTGTATTGCTGACGATGCAGATGAAGACGCTTTCCCGCTGGATACCCCTGTACTCATTACCCGCGTGGCTAACATGCTGGGCAAGGCAGGCAAAACCGGCACCCTGTTTACCACCCTGAAAGCTATTTCAGACCAGGCCAGCCCGCAGACCATTGTGATCCGCGTCGCTGATGCATCAAAAATCCCACCGGTCGAGGGGAAAACCTCTCCAACACAGGATCAGCTTGTTATTGGCGGTACTGACCCAACTACCGGTTTGTTTACCGGCATGTATGCGCTTTTATCGGCTGAAATGCGCGTTGGTGTGCGTCCGCGAGTGCTGGCTGTTCCTGGCCTTGATACTCAGCCAGTGGCGGCACAACTCGGCGTTATCGCTGAGAAGCTGCGTGCCTTTGCTTACGTGTCCGCAAATGACTGTAACACCATCGCGGAGGCGAAGGAGTACCGCGAGAATTTTGCCCAGCGTGAAATGATGGTTATCTGGCCTAACTTCATCTGCTACGACACCAACGCAGGGGTAAACGCCACCGTGCCGGTGGGTGCTCATGCGGTAGGGATGCGCGCCAAAATCGACGCAACGCAGGGGTGGCACAAAACTATTTCTAACGTGCCGGTAAATAACGTGCTGGGGATGGATCGCGATATCTATTTCACATTACAGGGCACCGACACCGATGCGGACGAGCTGAACGCGGCAGGCGTCACCACCCTGATCAAACAGGACGGCTTTCGCATCTGGGGATCGCGTACCTGCGACGAAGAAACCTACATCTTTGAGAGCTATACCCGTACCGCTCAAATTGTGGCGGATACCGTGGCAGAAGCTCACTTCTCCTATATTGATAAGCCGCTCACCCCGTCCTTGGTGAAAGATATCGTTGACGGTATCAACCGTAAACTGACGTCCTATGTGACCGCTGGCAAATTGCTGGGCGCACGCTGTTGGTACGATCCTGAACCGAATACCAGCGAAACGCTGCGCAACGGGCAGCTCACCATCAAATACAACTACACGCCTGTTCCACCGCTGGAAAATCTCAGCCTGGTGCAGGAGTTTACTGATGAATACTTCGCTACGTTTTCCAGCGCAGTGAATAACTAACCGGGGGCGTATATGGCTCTGCCTAGAAAACTCAAATACTTCAACATGTTCTTTGACGGGGATAACTATTTCGGCATGGTGCCGGAGATCACCCCGGCGAAGTTAACCCGGAAGACAGAGGATTATCAGGCCGGTGGTATGCCTGGCTCTGTTGCCGTCGATCTCGGTTTTGATGCCGGTGCGCTGGATATGGATATCACTCTGGGTGGTATTGATGCCGGACTGATCAAAAAATGGGGTATTGCGACTGCCGATGGTATGCAGACCCGTTATGCCGGTTCTTACCAGGATGATTCAACCGGCGAAGCGGTACCCGTTGAAATCCAGACGCGCGGGCGCTTCACAGAGATGGATCCCGGCACGTCTAAAACCGGGGATGATACTTCTCATAAGTACACCCTGAAAAATACCTATTACAAGCTGACCATCAACGGTGAAGAAATTATTGAAGTTGATGTTCTCAATATGATCTACAAAGTTGGCGGCGCTGACATGATGGAAAAACACCGCGCTAACATTGGCTTATAAGGAATTAACGCACCATGACCAAAGCAACCCAAAAAGAAGACGTCCAGCTCACTACGCCAATCGTTCGCGGCAAGACAGAGATCACTGAAATCACGATCACGTCAGTATTAAAGCAGGCCGGATCGCTTCGTGGTTTGAAAGTCTATGACGTCCTGACTTCAAACTATGATGCGCTGATTGTTCTGCTACCGCGCGTCACTGCTCCGGCATTAACCGCTGACGAAATCGCACGCATGGATACGTGGGATTTTTGCCAACTTGCCAATGCGGTGGTTGATTTTTTGCAGCCTCCTTCGGATCAGAGCGAGACGGATACGGGCAACGCATCATCAAATGCCCCTGCGAACGCATAGAAAACTTAATGGCGGATATCGCCGTCATTTTCCACTGGCGACCAGCGGAGATGGACGCCATGACGGTAGAGGAACTTCTGTTATGGCGTGATCAAGCCGCCGCGCGCAGTGGCGGAGATCACTAAATGGCAGACCGCAATTTAAGCATCAAGGTAGCTTTCAGCGCCCTTAATAACATGTCAAACCCGGTTAACGCGGCGCGCCAAAGTGCCGCCGCGTTGGCTTCTCAGATCAATCAGACTAAATCCAGCATCAAAGGGCTTGAGCGCTCAGCATCAAGCTTTGACCGGATCACCGCCGCCAATAAAAAAACCACTAATTCACTGGCAGAAGCCAAAGCAAAAGCGCGCGAAATGGCGGCAGAATTTGGGCCGTTACGCCAGCGCAGCGCTGAACAAGTCACGGCTCTCAACCAGCAGCGCGCAGCCATCCGGCAGCTAATCCAACAGCAGCAGGGTGAACAAAACCAACTCAATCAGCTCCGTGCGGCGTTTTATCGCGAAGGTATCGCGATTAACAGCAGTAGCCGGGCAACCGATCAAATCCGGCAACGCACCGAACTTTACAACCGCCAGTTGGCAGAGCAGCAACGCCGGTTAGCCAGCGTTACGCAGGCGCAAGCTCGTTACTCGCGGGCGCAGGAAACGGGCAGCAAAATGATGGGCGGAGGCATGAAGACCGCCGCAACTGGTGCGGCTGTTCTGGCTCCTGTTGCCGCCGCCATCAAAAGTTACAGCAGCCTTGAAGACGCCATGAAGGGCGTTTCCAAACAGGTTAACGACTTGCGAGATGGTGGCGGCAATCGTACAGCTCAGTACGATGAAATGGAAAAAGCCATTAAGGATGCAGCCGAAAAGCTACCTATGCCAAATGGCGCTGTTGACTATGCCGCGCTGGTCGAGGGTGGCGCACGTATGGGCGTGGCGAACAGTGATGATCCATGGCAGAAGCAAAAACAGGATTTACTTACCTTTGCCAACACTGCCGCCATGGCCTCAAAAGCGTTTGAACTTCCCGCCGATCAACTGTCGGAAAGTCTGGGTAAAATTGCCGGGCTGTACAAAATCCCTATTCAGGATATCGGTAAGTTGGGCGACGTCATCAACTATTTAGACGACAACGCCACCTCAAAAGGGTCTGATATTATCGAGGTGTTGCAGCGCGTGGGTGGTGCTGCCGATCAGCTCGGCTATCAGAATGCCGCCGCTTTAGGCTCTACCTTTTTAACGCTGGGTGAGCAATCAGAAACAGCGGGTACCGCTGTCAAAGCAATGGTGCGGGAGCTGGGTAACGCGATGGTGCAGCCCGATCGGTTTATGGAAGGGCTGGACGCGCTGGGGCTAAACGCTGGGAAGGTACAGAAGAACATGGCAAAAGACGCCATGGGCACCATTATGGCGGTAATGGAAGCCACCAAAAAGCTGGAGCCGGATAAGCAACTTAACGTACTTACTCAGCTCTTTGGGGACGAGTATGCAATGGCGGTTTCAAAAGTTGCTAACAACCTACCAGAACTGCGCAGACAACTGGAGCTTACGCACGGTGTTGCTTCCAAAGGCTCAATGAAACGAGAGTCTGATATTGATAAAGATTCTCTTTCCTCCCAAGCCCAGATTACCAAAACAGGTTTCTCAAATATTTTCAGTGCATTAGGCGAATCTCAACGCACTGTATTAATGGGGATCATGAAGTCGATTGACGGAGTTCTCAAATCAGTACGCGGCTGGATTGAGGCCAACCCTGCACTGGTTGCCGCCATCATGAAAACCGTCGCCGCGATTGGCGCAATACTGGTGGCTGTGGGTTCGTTAACGTTGGCCCTCGGTGCCATTCTCGGCCCGATGGCGCTTGTACGCCTCAGTTTCACCATGCTAACCGGTGGCGGTGGAATTGCATCAGTGATAAGCGGAATTACCCGTCTTGGTAGCGCGTTCACATGGTTGGCAGGCTCACCCATGCAGGCGTTGCTAACTGCTGGGCGCGCCGTCTTTGGCCCATTGATCACGCTGCTGGCGGGCATCTCTGCCCCGGTATGGGGTCTTATTGCCCTCTTTGCCGCCGTCGCCATTGGGATCATTCAATTCTGGCAACCTATCAAGGCTTTTTTCAGCGGTTTCTTTACCGGGTTGATGAATGGCTTACAGCCGCTCTTTTCGATTGTCTCTTCCGTATTTTCGCCGCTGGTACCGATGTTCGACGCTATCGGCTCCGCGCTCAGCACCGTTTGGGGCTGGTTCACCAAACTGTTTGAGCCGATCCAGTTCTCCACTGAGGCGCTAAAATCCTGCACCAGTGCAGGGGAAAGCTTCGGCAACATTGTTGGTGGGGCTATTTCTCTGGTTTTATGGCCGGTTGAACAACTCTGGAAGGGTCTGGATCTGGTACTGGAAAAGCTGGGCCTAATCCCTGACCAGGCGGAACGAGCCAAAAAAGCAGTTGACCAGTTAAACACAGAGAAGAAACTCACCGGCCTGGCGGATACGCTCGCGGGAGATCTGAAAGCTGTCACCGCTCAGGGGAAAAAAGAAGAAGAGAAAAAGGAACAGAAGCGGAAAACGGAACAGAGCCAGCAGCAGCAGGCGCTTGTTAATAACCTGAAAGGCCCGGCGAACCTCGCGCCGAAGATCAGCGGCAGTCTGGATAAAATCGCCAGCAACACGGCAGAGAAGAAAGACGGCCCCGGCGAAATCGTCTTCAAGAATAAGCTGCCATACATTCCGATCCGCGGTGGTTATTCCGAACCGGTGCAACAGGCTCAGCGGCAGGTGCCATCTCTCACGGCATGGATGCAGCAACAGGCCGGCGCGCTGTTTTCTTCGGTGATGCCGTACAGCGTTCAACAGTCTGCCGCCCGTTCGCCAGTCTCTGCCGTTCCGTCTGCGGCATCCGTGGCGGCGCTGGTGCCTGGCGGCGACGTGTTTAACTTTCAAATCAATATCAACGACGCGGGTAAAATGGATGAGCAAAAACTTGTTCAGCGCATCCGCGAAGAGTTCACCGTTGCCCAGCAACAGGCCGCACGGCGTAAACGCTCGCAACTGACCGATCACGGATAAGGGGTTAAACCATGATGATGATATTAGGCATGTTCCCGTTTGCCCTGCAAACCACGCCTTACCAAACGGCAAACCAGGCAAATACATGGCGGCATGTCAAAAACGATCGCGTGGGGAAATCCCCGCGCTATCAGTACATCGGGCCAGATGAAGAGCCGATCACTCTCTCCGGCACCTTGTACCCCGAAATCAGCGGCGGCGACGTATCGCTAATTACGCTGGAGACGATGGCCTATACCGGCAGAGCCTGGCCCCTGATTGAAGGCACCGGCCGGATTTACGGAATGTATGTGATCGATGGACTGACGCAGAACCGGGCGGAGTTTTTTTCGGATGGTAAGGCGCGGAAAATTGATTTTATGCTGAGCCTGAAACGGGTGAGCGAAGATATTCGTGAGAAGCTGGCGGAAGTGACGAACAGTGATTTTATGTCGGCGATTCAGTCAGACTTATCCCTATAAAATTAAAGCGGGCATCTTGCCCGCTTTAGCTGCAGTACAGTCATTTCTATCTGTCCTCGATGCGCTGGCCAACACAGTTATAAATGACTATTTGCTTGGTTTATCTGGCCAGGTGATATTCGGAGCTTTCGATGTGTCTATGGCTTCCAGTACATCCAAATAGTCCAGCCAGCGATTATATTGCGCTAATTCATCCCCTTTTAAGCGGCCAATGGCTGCTTTGCCCGGCCATTGCTTACTACTCATATGATCATTCGCTGCATTGATTTTTGACTGTTTCTCAACCTCGGATTGTTCGATAAGTTGTTCATGAGTCAAAGGCGGGATATCAATCCATGCGGGATAACCATTGTTGTCAGCTCCCCGCTGCTTTCCAGATGGCGCGGGAGCTGTGAACTCAGAGAATACAGCTTCATCAACGTCAACACCGTCTCGCGGCCATGTACCGGAGGCATCGTAATCTTCGCGAAGCTCATAGGGATAAAAAGAATTATCTAATGCACTAAATGAATATTTCATAATTAAACTCCGACCGCAAACCAACTTACTAATGCATCTTGTGGAACGTCAGAAACGCCAAACCCACGACAACCAAACCCCGTGCGGGTGATATTTCCACAATTGATTATGCTGGCATGAGTTAAATTATTACGTTCTGTACAGAGTACGCTATAACATTCTGTCGGGAAAGGTATCGAGAAGCTTACGGTTACTATCCCTGCCGCAGATACTTGTGCCGAGCCTTGTTGAAAAATGCGTCCGTTCGGTAACTTTACATATCCGTTGACGTTGTTTATTTGTCCCCATGCAGACATGTCAGGAATCTGACCAGCCCCTGTCCCCACATCCTTTTTGGCCGCGCTTCCTAAACCCAGGTATTTGAGAAGATCCGCGCTAGATTTCCCAGATAAATCCGTGAGAGTACTGTCTAACGGTTGCTTTCCTGCCAACGCATTCGTCATTGTTGTAGCAAAATTCGGATCATCGCCCAATGCCGCCGCCAGTTCATTTAGCGTATCCAGCGCCTCCGGTGAAGAACCAACCAACGCAGCAAGAGCGGCTTGCACAAATGCCGTAGTTGCAAGCTGAGTGTTATTCGTCTCACCTGCTGCTGTAGGGGCGGTTGGAGTACCCGTAAGCGCCGGGCTTTCTTTTGGCGCATACTGTTTGTGCGGGTCATTATCCGCAACATGCGCCGCCATTTGCTGATCAGCATAAGCTTTGACCTGAATAATCGAATCATCCACATACTGGCGGGTAGCCAGCACTACAGACGGATCAATCTTAAGTGTTACAGCCTGGGTACTGCTGACAATCAGAATAACGCGGATCACCTGCACCCTCCCGCTGCCTTCCTGCAACAACGGCTTATAGGTTTCCGCACAGTTAGCAATAGCGATCAAATCGCCCGCACTGTCATACAGACCAATTTCACGGATCCACCACCCGCCCACGTCTTCCGGGATCACCTGCTCGGCAATAATTTGGTTGGTGTTAACGGGGTCAATACTCAGCGTATTAAGCGGCGCACGGCGCAGCTCATGCACAAGAGAGGTTTGCGCAGGGTTTGGCGTCGGTAGTGCACCGTTGCCATCCCCTACCGCCATTTGAGTAATTTCAACCTGTTCACCTAATGCCGTGGCATTCGCCAGTTTCGCGGCTCCAACATTGGTTAACAGGGCATAATATTTAGTTGCCACTTGTTGTGATCTCCACGGTGTCTATCAAATGAATTGCACTGCCCACATATTCCGCACCGCCAACCGAAATGGTTTCGGGGAAATAGGGGTACACCGTCAGCGTGTCGCCCAAATAAGCAGACGCGCCAACATAAAAAGGGCCGGTAGTCTGTAGGTGCAGGCTCATGCCCAGCATGTGGCGACTACAGGGTTTAACATCAGCAATCAGCCGCTCAAGTTCCTGATACGTCTCCTCACTGATGCCTTCATCTTCAACACCGATATCCAGCGTAAACGTGCCGGGGTCGGTGTCGATGTTCCACCACTCGTTAACGCGAATGAAGTAACCAAATGGCTCTACAACCCGCCGCATGGCTCCGGTGGTGCCTTTGTAGCGGTGCAGGTAATACGCATCAGCAATGGCCTTACGCTTCGTTGCCTGGGGCCAGTTTTCATCCCATCGGTCAACGGAAAACGCCCATGCCAGATAGGGCAGCAAATCAACCGGGCAGGTATACGGATCCCAGAGCTGACGCAAAGGTACCCGCACTTCCCCCAGAGACGCGCAGACGCGAGCGGCAACACGTTCAAGGCGCGACGCGCTGGGCGGCAGTAGGGTTTTACTCATCGTACCCCCCAACCGTTATGATGTAGCCAGTGCAGTTTGACGCCTGAGAATCATCAAGCACCATATCAGCCAGCGGCTGCGCCAGTTCCACCCTCTGCACCCCTTCAACATGCAACGCCGCATAAATGGCAGACAGCCGGATATCACGACCCAGACGGCGCTGATCGGCAATGTACGCCTGTAACTTCTGCTCGGATGCCTGGCGGATGGGTTCCGACTCCGGCCCCGGATAGATATACAGCGTGGCATCAATCTCATAAGGCACGATTTCCGCCGCCTGCACGGTCACACGATCGGCAACCGGGCGCACTTCCTCGCCATTCAGCGCACTGGCAACGATATCGATCAACTCCTGGCTGGCCGTTCCGTCCCCCTCGCGGGAAAGTACGGAGACAGTGACGCAAGCAGGCGCTGGGCTGACGGCTGAAACATCGGCAACGCGCCCATCAACAGACAGGCCGAAAAATTCATATGCCGCCGTTGGTCCGGCGACGCTCAGCCCCTCAAACGCCTGCGGGGTACGCATACGCAGATCGGCATCTGACTCCATCACCGCAGGAATAGGCGGTACAACGCTGTCATCTTCAGGGGTAATCGTGAGACGTTCCACGTTGAAGTTTGCCGCCAACTGATCCAAATCACTGCCCACGGAATAAGCCACCATGACCGCCCGCGCAGCCTCATTCACGCGCTGGCGTAGCAACAATTCGCGGTAACAGTTTTCTTCCAGCAGTATGGTGATCGGCTCTGACTCCAGCGACAGAGTACGGCTGATGGTTTCCTGCTCATCCTCCGGGTAAAGGGCAATAAACGCCGCCTTGCGCTCATTGAACAACGTTTCAAAGTCCAGCGGCTCAACCACTACCGGTGGCGGCAATTGGGAAAGATCAATTGTGCCGCTCATGCCCGCACCTGCCTGCCGATCGTTACGTCCGCAGTAAAGGGGGATTGGGTATCGGTGCGGCTGGCTTTGATGGTGGCAACCATCTGCCCCGCCCCGGTTTCCGTCAGCACAATATTGCTCAGAGAGATGCGCGGCTCCCAGAGGAAAAGCGCGCTGTATATCGCGGACATAATGCGAAGGCGCGTTACGGCATTGCCTGGCTGATCAATCAGGTTATTGAGCTGCGAACCGTAGGCCCGGCGCATAACACGCGAGCCAACCGGCGTTAACAGAATGTCACTGATGGATTGAGAAATATGCTCGTTATCGGTGAGCGCTTCGCCGGTACTGGCATTCATCCCGCTATATCTTGCCCTGGTCATTTCGGGCCGTCCGTCTGGCTTCCGCCACTTTCTACGCCGCCGTGTTTATGGGTGTGCAGCACAACGCCGTTTGACGCGATACTGCCACCGCTGTGCTCAACATTGCCGGTCATCGTGCCGCCCTGCGTCATCTCAAACGTGGCACAGGACAGCTTTTTAGTGCAGATCACTTCCGGCGTATCAAGGGTGATTGAAGCTGATGCGGTGCAGGTGATTTTGGGTGCCGTCGCCTCGATAGAGTCAGATGCCTCAACGGTTGCACTCTTCACGCCAGTGGCAACCAATGCGCCGGTTGCCGGATCGTAAGAGACTTGAGCGCCGTCAGGGTGCTTTGTGACGCTGGATGTTTCTCCGCTCTCTGGTGGCTTGCCGCTGTCACTGTATAAACTGCCCCAGATAACTGCCGTTTCCAAATCGCCACCCGGCGCGAAAACAATAACTTGCTCGTTAACTGTCGGTGCCCACCACGTAACCGCCTCGCCTGCGCGCGGGGTTGCCCAGCGGATCCAGTCGGTTTTATTTTCGCCCGTCGCGACTCGCGCAACATAATTTTCATGATCAACTTCTGTCACCGTCCCGATGCGGACAAGGTTGCAGATCAAGCGATAGAGTTCGTTCAGGTTCATAAGCTGGCCGCGTTATTAAATTTACAGCCAGTTTCACGATCCACACACGCGCGCGCAATGTGCGACAGTTGTCAGGGGTGGGTAACAATTGATGGTGATACCGGCACGCACTGCCAGCTATGACAGTGGCGAGTAAGAATATCGAGCACTGTCATGTTTAACAGTGCTGCAGGAAGGTTCAGGGTTGCAGGAAATTGACGATGCTATCCGCAAGCCAATCGAGATCGCTTTCAGTGAATCCCAACAGCTCACGCGCAGGATAACGGGCGCGGGCACCGGGTGCCACGGTATCAACCTCACCATACTGGTGAACACTGGCGATCTCTGCCGTATGACCGGTATAACCCACAACGGCAGCGCTGGCAGTGCCGTAGGCTTTGAGAAAGCGGGCGGTGCGCAGACGGCGGAACATTTTTTCTTTGCGGGTGGTGGTGCGCTTAGTCTGGTTGAGATGGATCTCAATATATCGTTGAATATCACGCTTATAGAACGTGCGCAAAGCCCCTTTATCAACATCGTAGCCAGTGATTGCGCGCAGCTCTCCCCGCCCGGTAGTTCGCCAGTTGCTCAGCTCGCGTGTTTCATCTTTCCATAGGAATTTAATACCGCCCTGAGTGCGCAGGATTTTACGGCGGCGCGGCGTAAAGCTCTCCCCGCTGGGGTTCTTCTGGCTGTTAATACGCTGCTGCTGACGCTTACGCAGACCAGTAGCCACTTCACGCGTGAGTTTGCGGCGCTGGCCCGGTGCAATTTGCGCGGCCACGGTAGCAAGATAATCATCAAGTGCATGAAACAGCGGGTCAACGTTCATTTAGTCCGCCCACGTCTCGCCGCTTACCTGATCATTAAAGACCAGCGACCACGCACCCAGCTCCGGCCCCGGCATAGGATCAGCACGGTGGAAAATCACCGGTTTACCCTCTTCAATCTTGATAACCACCGCTTCACTGGCCTGAATTTTAATGAGTACGTCCATGGTGGAATTGCTCAGGATATCCGCTTCAAAGGTGATGCCATCGCGGGCGCGGTCAGGGTTGAATAACAGTTCAGGCTGATACAGGCGCGCCCATGCCAGAATGGGTAGGCTGAGGGAATCCAGCGGCTCAGGGTAATCCATTGCCAGCACTTCAATGGTGTATTCGTATTCAAACGAGGCAGAACGCTGCCCGGTGCTGACCATGCGCCCCTTTTGGACGTACACCGCCAGATTGTCAGGGTTATCACGAAGCCACGGCACAGCCTGGCTGATGTAATGGCGCAGCAGATCAGGTTTTAACATTGCTATTTCTCCACCGCTTTGGCCCCTGTCAGCGCATAATAGGCCGCTTCACAGGTCAGCCCTCGGATCCTTGCCTGATCAGCAATTGCCGCCAGTTCTCCCGCTCGCTGGTCAGCACTGCGGAACAGCTCGGCAAGCAGCTCGCTACCGGTGGTGCCTGCCGCGCTTTCGCTGGCAGTTGCGGCACGGTGGGCGCGTTCACTTGCTGCCAGTCTGGCGGCGAGTTTTGCGGCTTCGTCATGCAACCCGTCAGAAACAACGCGGGCATGGTCAGCATCAGCAACGGCCTGAGCAATCTGCCCCTCAGCCTTTTTTTCAATCGCATCTATTTCACCCTGTCGGCGCTGCTCTTCGGCTCTGGCCTCTGCCTGCCGCTTTGCCAGCGCGGTAGCATCGGCGGCATCACGTTGTTGCCATTTCAGCGCCCACGCTGCGTTAGCCTCGCCGTATCCAGCGTTATAGCGCTGATGACTGAACCACCAGACTGCCAGGCTACAAACTACGGCGATCAGCGCCGGTTTCCAGTAGGCCAGCAACCAGCTCATGATAGGAACAGTGAACGCTCAGCAGCACGGCGTTTAACCAAGCCGTTGAGAACCTTACCGCCTGCTTTGTTCCACTTCGGAAATTCGTCTGCGGCTCCCTGATAATCGCCAGCGTTCAGTTTTTTCAGCAACGTTGAGCCTTCCAACGACTTCACGCCTAGGTTGTAGGAAAAATCAACCAAGGCATCAAACTGGTTTTGATTAACGGTAACTTTAACCAACCCTGTGACGCCTTTTTCATACTGCACCACACCGCTGCGTAACAGACTGTCAGCGGTTTTCTGGGTGATGGTCATCCCCTTGCTAACCGGCTTACTGTTAACGGGTTGCGTCCAGCCATAACCAATAGTCCAAACGCCCACCGAATCCTGATAGGCGGTAAGTTCGCAGCCCTCAAAGCTTTTAAGTAGAGTCAGGCCGTTATTACTCATTTCCACTTTTCATCCCTCCTATGCGGGTTTCAATAAAGCCGGTCACTTTGTTGCGTACCTTGTCAGCCCCCATAAAGCCGATTGACGCCCCAATAAAGGTAACGGCATTCGAGGGCAAGCCCAGATACTCAAGCGAGGCGGCAACCGTCAGCGTAACGATCCCGCAGACCAGTGAGCCGGTGGCGGTTTTCAGCAGTGATTGACCGTCATAAAGACTCATGAGCGCCGATATGCTCAGCGCCGCGCCTGCCGCGTAAAGCGTCGGCAGATATGTCGCAATCCATTTCATTGTTTCTTCAAGAATCCCCGTGGGTACGTTGCTCATGGCAACCTCTCAATCCCATAGCTGTACGGTTTCCCGCTGGGCGGGTGGCGGTAATTCCGGGAGGTAAACGATTTGCCCGGCACTCAGCAGCGGGCCGCTATTGCACAACCCCGGATTAACTTCATGCACGGTTTCGGTCACTCCCGCCGTTCTGCCGTAATAACGCCAGCAGAGTTCATCAACAGTGTCATCCTGCTGCGCCTGCACGTTCATCAACACAGCTCCGCAAGGCCGCGATCTTCATTCTGTATATCGCGAATTGACCAGCGCACATCTCTCCAGAGTGTATCTATCTGGGTACTAAGTGCCTGAGCATGGTCTTCACCTTTACTGGTGGTATCAATATCGCGGTACCCCTCAATTAGCAGGGCTTTAGTCAGTGACCAGACGGCATTTTTATAGCGCCAAACCTTCACCGATTCGCCGTTAACCGGATCGGCGGGGATCTCCGCCAGAGCCTGATAACCGGCATCAACTTGCACCTGCTGCCACAAAAAAAGCTGATCGTTGACGTGGGCCACTGCCTCAATGGTGCGGGACATAAGCCTGTCGGTAGTGACCTGCCCGTCAAGCCGCATGGCCCGCCGCAGGTCTGCCAGCACAATCACCGGCCAGAAAGGCAGGCTTTCAACTTTCGCGCCGCCATCGTCAGGCGCGGGATCTGATGGCGGTCTTACCGGTTCGGTGGCGACCAGGCTCATACAGGTATCTCCATAAGGCAGGCGGTGGACGGTGTGACGCAGTAGAGGCTGGGCCTTATTACGTCACACCGTGCCGCCTGGTGCGCGGGGGCACGTTCGTTATGGCTTCGCGCGGTTACGCGTCGCCTTGTTCTTTCCTGCCGGTTTTGCCGGATTACTCTTCGGTGTTTTTGCTGCGGCGGCGCGCGGGGCGCTCGAAGGCGCTGCTTTCACAGCCTCCGGTTTCGCTTCCGGCTTGGCCGGTGGCGTTTCCCCCTCACCTTCTCCGCTGTTGGACGTAGTGAGCTTTTTGATATTGCGATCAAGTAATTCGATATCACGCGCCACACCGATTTTTGCATTGAGCTTGATAGCCTCCTGCAAATGATTGCGGGCGAGCTGCTGCGATTCAACATCCTGATCGATACGTACGGTGTACCCCATGGCTTTAAACAGCTTTGCCCTGACCTGATCGGGCATATCTTCATGAGTGGTGATACCGTTCAGCGCGTTGAGGTTATCCATGCTCACCGTTGCCTTTGCCGGGTTCGCTTTGAAGGCGGCAAGGATGGGATCGCAAATCTCTTCAACCAGCACCGTGGCAGTGGTACGACGGTACTGATCCGGCATAGGGATTTTATGGCGTAACACGTATTGACCTAACCGCAGCGCCTGCGCGATATCTCCGGCATCCACTGCCCAGATCATGACGGTGGTGATCACTTCGTCTGCCTGGCCCGTATCTGCCTCTAACGTGCCATCAATCCACGGCTGGTAATCTGGCAGGCGTTCGCTTTTGAGCTTCGCTTTACCAGCGTTTGACTGGATGCGGCTTAGGTCGGCTTTATCCATGCGCAGACGAAAAAGTATTTGCTCGTAAGCTGTCTTTTCGGCTGTTGACGGCCTGCCACTACTGCGGCGCTCCGCCATCACCCGATCAAAGTGCTTTTGTGCTGGTGTTAACATTTATGCCCCCTGAACAGGCCAGCAATTAGCTGGCCTGCGGCGTCTTATTGTTCTTCGCTTGGTTCTGCGGGTACTGACTCGGCGGCGGTGATGCCCTCGATCAGACATCCGAAGCCGTAATCTTCAATGACATAGGCGTCATTAGAAGAGCTGTACGTTGAGACGCGGTTATATTCCGGCTCCTCAACGATGCGGCGACGGTGCCCACCTTCCTGCCAGTAGATTGAGAGGTTTTCCCAGGAGGTAATGAACATGCTGCCGTCTGGGAAGAATGGCGCGATGAATGACGGCAGGTTGCCGATCGTTTTACGCGATGCAATCAACTGCCCAGCCAATGCCTCAGAGTTTGGGTTATTGGTGCTCACGGCGTTGATGATCGGGAAAGAGCGGTTAACCGTCAGATTACGCCCGGTGATCACCACCAAATCCGGCGAATCTTTGTACCACTCATCCATGAGTGAACTGACCGCATCAAACACAATGGAGTCGTAGTTGCCGTAATCACCCTTCGCAATCACCTGGTTGGTATCGTCGCGGCTGGTCACGGTGATATTTTTCATGACGCGCTGAGCAGCATTAACCCGGTACTGTTGGAGCCAACCAGTACCGCAATCCTGCAATAACGGGTTAGCGGCACGGTCTGATTTCTCCGCATAGCTGGTACCGTTGAAACCGATCATTATGCGATCAAGTGCGATACGCTTGATGATCTGATTACTCAGGCGCTGCTGAAAGTCCGGGAATTTCGCCCAGGCATCAAGCTGTGTATACGGCGTGAAGGTATCGGCGTTCACCTTATTACAGGTGTATTTATTCGAATCCAGCGCCGCCAGATTAGTCGGCTGACGGCGATCGGTAGTCGAATTGTTGGTACTGGAAACCGGGCCGCTGACGCCCAAACCAATTTTTTCGCCCGACTGGTCGTTAACGCCATAAATATTGATTAACTTAAGCATCTCAGAAGACTGTTGGATTTTGTCTTCTAGCGTCTGCTCAACGCTCGGATCAATGCTGTACGCTTTAGTGATGTGGGAAGCGCTGATATGGTTGAGTTCAGCCTGTCGCTGAATGTACTTATCAAACAAATCACGGGTTGTATTACGCATTTTATTTTCCTTTACTGAACCTGACGCACTGAGCTTTATCAGCAATCAGCCAGATGTTGAGTTGATTGACCATCGCCACCAGTGGCAGGCGGGCGCTGGTTGTATTGCTCTGCGTCCTGGCCTTTCAGTTTTTCTTCCAGCGCTTTGAAATCATTACGCAGGCTTTGCAGCTCGGTGGCGTCAGCTTTAGCTTTTACCGCCGTTGAAAGCTGTGTTGTGCTGTCCAGCAGCTTGCCCTGACTTTCAGCAATCGCCTCGATAGCTTCACGGTTTTCACCGTTCTGCTGGCTTAATTGTTGCTGCGTGCCGCCCAGCAGTGACTTAATGCGGGCAAAGAAGTTTTTGCCCTCATCCTGCGGGGGCTGTTCGTCTTCAAACTCCATCGTGGATTCAACGGACGCAGTGAAGAAACAGGCAGGATCATGCTTGCGGGAGGACAGCGGATTAACCGGATTGTTAGCACAGAACTGCATCATTTCGGTGCCCAAACTGGCAGGGCTATCGGTGCAGGCCAGCCCCATCAAGTAGGCTTCGCCGGTATCAGCAAAAGATGGATGCACCTCTATGCTGTGATAAATTTTCTGGCGGTTCTTTTTCATCGCAACCAGATCATCAGTGGCATCAACCTGCACATATAAGCCCATTTTTCCCTTTAGCGGCTCTTCGGTGATCTCTTCCGCCTTAACGGAAATAACATCGCCATACGCGCGAAAATCGCTATTTGGTGAGTAGCCCCGCAGGTGTTCAAGATTGACGCGGGCACCGTATACGGTGGGGTTAAAACGTTGTGCCATCTGCACAATATGCTGACGCTCGAGCGTCCGGCCATCGCAGGTGGCACCCTCGACAGCAACACGAAATGGTCTTGACTTTGGCATGTCGAAATCCCGAATGAGTGAATGATATTAACCAGTGCCCCTATCATTCCCGTCACAGCCGGAAGGCGCAAAGCGTTGCTGTTGTTGCCGCCATCCGACAATGACAACCCAGAGCGACACGCGCGCGGGCGCGGTACTCTGCGACAATGAAACAGACTTCCCCCGATGAACCACGGATCGCCGCTAAGGTCATGTACTGGCAGGCATACAGCATCACGCAGATCGCAAAATCGATCGGCGTGAGTTCCAACACGCTGTATTCATGGCGTCGCCGCGATAAGTGGGACGAGTCCACGGCACTGGAGCGCGTACAAGACCGGATGCAGGTGCGGCTATTACGCCTGACAGAAAAGCCAGACCTGACCCCGCACGACTTCAAAACCATCGATCTGTTGACCCGTCAACTGGTGCGGATGGAACGTGAAGAGCACCGCAGCGAAGAGAAAGGGCGCGAGAAGAAACAGAAAAATCATTTTGCGGAGGAGCAGATCCGGCAGCTTCGCGCTCTGGTGCTGGATTCGCTCTACGAGCATCAAAAACGCTGGTACAAACAGCGCGAGCGTCGCAACCGCTTTATCCTCAAATCTCGCCAGATTGGTGCCACCTGGTACTTTGCCCGCGAAGCGCTGCTAAGGGCGCTGGAAACCGGCAACAACCAGATATTTTTATCAGCAAGCCGCGCCCAGGCATTCCAGTTCAAAAAGTTCATCCAGCTACTGGCGGCACAGGTTGGGGTTGAGCTAAAAGGCGGCGACGCCATCACCCTGAGCAACGGCGCAACGTTCTATTTTCTCGGTACATCTGCAGCAACAGCGCAGAGCTATACCGGCGATCTGTATCTTGATGAAGCATTCTGGATCGGCAACTTCCTCAACCTGCGCAAAGTCGCGGCAGGCATGGCAACCCATGAAGGACTGCGCAGAACTTATTTTTCCACGCCATCGAGTGAAGAACATGAAGCCTATCAGTTCTGGACTGGGGATCTGTTCAACAAAGCCAGGCCGAGAGCTGAACGGGTTGAAATAGACATCACCCACAAAGCGCTGAAAAACGGCAGGCTGGGTGGTGATGGGATCTGGCGGCAGATTGTCACCATTGAAGACGCGGTAAAACTCGGTTTCGACAAGGTGAAGATCGACACCATTAAAGCGGAAAACTCCCCGGAGGATTACGACAACCTTTACCGCTGCCGTTTCGTTACCGTGGGTGAACGCGCCTTTAACTACAACGCCATGATCGGCTGCTGCGTTGACGGCTTCAATGATGATGTATGGCCCGACTGGAATCCGTTCGCACCCAGACCAATAGGCGATCGCGGGGTGTGGGTTGGCTATGACCCTAACGGGGGAAGCGGTAACGGCGACTCTGCCGGGCTGGTTGTGATAGTTCCGCCAGCAGTACCGGGCGGGAAGTTCCGCATTATCGAACGCGTTCAGCTTCGTGGTATGGAGTTTGAAGAGCAGGCGAAAGCCATTGAGGCGCTGACTGAGCGTTACAACGTTCAACACATTGCGATAGATGGCACTGGTATTGGTGATGCTGTCTGGCAGTTGGTGATCAAGTTCTTCCCGCTGGCGGTTAAATACCAATATTCCGCTCCGCTCAAGCGCGCCATGGTAATGAAAGCGCTCATGCTTATCCGTGCCGGTCGCCTTGAGCTGGATGCGGGGATGCTGGATCTCGTTCAGTCATTTATGACGGTGCGCAAAATACAAAAAGGGGGCGTGATGACCTACGTTTCTGACCGCAAGCGCGGCAGCAATCACGGCGATCTGGCCTGGGCATCAATGACAGCTTTGTATAATGAGCCGATCGGCAGCGAAAGCGGCGGCGGTAGTGACAGTTTTGTAGAGGAGTTTTAAACGTGAGCCGCAGAAAACAAAAATACCAGGCCAGAGAAACGCAGCAGCCTGCTGCCATGGAAACCAGCGCGGTTGAATCGTTCAGCTTTGGCGACCCGATAGCCGTTACCGATCGCAATATGTTCTATGACCTGATGGAGTGTACAGACAACGGGGTATGGTTTGAGCCACCGATCAGCCCCTACGGCGTGGCAAAGATGTTTGATTCAACCGCCTACCACCAATCACCGCTGATCTTTAAACGCAATGTGATCGCGTCCTGCTATATCCCTCACCCATTGCTGAGCAGGCAGGAGATGAGCGCCTGGGTGCTGGATTATCTGGTATTTGGCAACAACTACATGGAAGTACGCCGCAACATGTTGAGCGAGCCTATCGCGCTGAAACATGCCCAGGCTAAATACACCCGGCGCGGCAGCGATCTGAGGAAAGATCAGTACTGGTTTATCACCCGCCGCGATGCGGACTACCCATTCAAGCCGGGCAACATCTGCCAGATAAAAAACCCCAGCATTCACCAAGAGATTTACGGCGCGCCTGAATATATGGCCTCGCTGCAAAGTGCCATGTTAAACAATGAAGCAACCATTTTTCGCCGTAACTACTACATCAACGGCAGTCATGCAGGGGTCATTGTTTATCTGACCGATCCAATCGCAAACAATAAAGACGTTGAAAGCTTGAAAAAATCATTGAAGGACGCGCGCGGCGGGGGCGCATTTAAAAACTTATTTGTTTACGCAGCGGGCGGGAAAAAAGACGGCTTGCAGATTATGCCATTCAGTCAGATAGCAGCCAAAGATGAGTTTACCGGTATCAAAGATGCAACGCGTGATGACATGCTTGCCGCGCACCGCGTTCCGCCTCAACTCATGGGCGTAATGCCAGGCAATGCCGGGGGCTTCGGCGACGTAGAGAAAGCCGCCCGCGTGTTCTCCATCAATGAACTGACGCCGATACAGGAAAGTTTGAAAGAGCTGAATGACTGGCTGGGGATTGAGGTGATCCGCTTTAATCCATACGCTTTGGCAACTCCATCAACAGCCGCCTGAACATTCAAAAATATTGATACCTCACCCCGTCAGCGGGTGAGCGCAACTACCTCATAAGCCAAATGCCATATAAGCCCCTCAGCGCCACGCTGTCAGGGGCTTTTCTTTTGCACCCCCTGACCAGACCACGACGCAACCACATCAAAACAGGGCCGCACAGACGCGAAAAAGGGTATTAACAGGTATACACTCCTTACCCCCTCAGCGCGCGATGGTTCCCCCGCCTCGCCCGCACACAGATCCCCCGTCTTTTTGTGCAATCTTGCAGATCACGGCAGGCCGCGCCGCGTCTAGGTTTGTCGGGAAAAAGTACCATCAAAAAAATTGTGCAAACGTGCGCGGAATTTTGCACCAAAAACGCACACTTTCTGAAAGCGAGGGTTTAAACGGCATCAACCTCATTGAGCGCGACCATAATTGCCAGCCTTTCAGCAGGCGGCAAGGCCGCATATTTTGCGCGCCAGCGCTCCACTTTGCGCTTAATGCGGCTGCGATCATTGTAATCTTTGCCAGCAAACGCATGGGAATAGGCCCGCCCTTCGCCGTAGTTCATCCAGATTTTTTCTGTTCTTACCCCGCCGCGCGTCATGGCCTGAAATTCCAGGCTGCGCCAGCCTGCTAACGTCTCGTCATAAAGCTGTGATGGGTAGCCAGATAAGATCACGCTGACATTTTCCGGCAGGCTCATGAGGCAGGCTAACAGGCGCTCATGATCGGCAACGGTATACTCATGACGGTAACGGGCGCGACTTGTACGCGTCTCCGGCATATAGGGCGGATCAACGTAAAGAAGCACATGGCTATAAACGGGAAAATGTGGAAAATCAAAACGGTTAAGACAATCAACCGCATCACCGTTAACCAATTCGCAAAAAGGCGGGGCCACATTCACGAACCTCTCCAATGTTTCCGGATCAATATCAATGCCAATATTATGCCGGGCGGGTGGTTTACGCAGCATGATAGCCCCACCGCCTAAGTGAGTTTCAATGTATGTATCATGCGGCGGCATCTCGGCAATGATTTTCTGATAAACCCCACTACCGCCTTTACTCCCTAAATAACTCATCCTTAAAACCTCATCTTCTGCTGCAGCACGGTCAAGAATGACGGTGCTCGATATATATGGCCAACATTGCCAAATCTGACAGTGCGGTACTCAATGAGCGCCACTTTGTGGCGCTAGCGGACTCTTTGCCGCCCGCGCCAGCAGAATCGTTATCCCCCGCGCAACAAGTTGCGCCGTTTATATCGATTTTCACCACCACCGCTCGATCAGCACCTCACCAACAGCCCGAATTAAAACCCACGCAAACAAAACTACCGCCGCAGCAATCCATGCAGCCCGGCGCTTTGCGGGAACATTCACCCGCATCCAGTCGTAAGCAGAAACTGTCAGTAAAAAACCTATAAAATCCAAAATCATTTTCATTTTCCCTTTCTTACTGTCCATCATCTGCCGATATAACTGCCGCTCTCAAGCGGCTAAACAACTCACCAGCTTTGTGGCTGGCTAAGCCTTTACGCCATGGCTTATCAACACCGGCAATAATCAATTCACCCGTAACAGGATTCGCGCGATATACGGTATCCAGCACCGAAACTTCATTACCGCGCGCCAGTTGGATGGCCTGCGGCTTGCTGATTTGTACTTTCTTAACTTGCGCCCATGACTGAACCAACCCAGCCAGACCCGCAATTGCCGGTGATAAAACCTGCTCTTGTTGCCTTACCACTTTGGCGGTTCTTAGATAACTCTCAGCCCGGCTAATATCATCGTCGGTACATTCGCCAATGGTTATGGCATGAGCGAGATCCTCATAGAGTTCCGCAGGTGTTTTCTTAGGCGTTTTGAAGTTGTGAAGGCTTTCGCTTATCCGTTTTCGCTGTTCGCGTGATAGCTGACCGATCTCAAACTGTTCAGGCTCTAAAACTGGCGGTGATCCGCCGCTCGAATTTGAGCGTTTTTTAACCTCGGTACAGTTATTGACACGAGTCCTAGAGGGCGCGGACGCGCCCCGAAGGTCAAAATCAAAACCAACGGCCTGCCCGGAGTCATCTAAAATCTCCGGTTTCATCCTCACAATGCGGTAGGAATGCAGGCGGGTTTCAATTGGTGGAATGTGAACGGCGGGCATCATCAGACCTTTGATAAGATCCAGATATTCACCGTAATCATTAGGCTCATCTTTCTGCTGGTACCAGATGCGCAGCGGCAGATCACGGCGGGCAACCAGCGCCCCACCCTGCAATTGGGTATATTGCTGCCAGTCGCCAGCATCCGCAGCGCGGTGCAGCTCGGCAAACAGCGGGTTTATCTTGTCCGCCTGTTCCTGATTACGGAACCGGCGCAGCTCACGCCAGACTGATACCGGGGCACCGCCCAGAAACTGAAACTGACGGATCCCCCAGCACGATGCCCAGGCGGTAGCGTGTTTAGCGGTTTCTTTCAGCGGCCTGCCGCTCTCGTCGTCGGTTTCACCGTCAAGCGCATATCCATCAATATTTTTACTGATGTACTTCACCACGTAGCCGGTGGCGCTGCCGATTGCCTGATCGATCGGCTTCATTTCAAAGCGCGGGCGGTTGCCGTGCTTACCCTGCAACTCTTCCGAATCTTCGCGGGTTGCGTAGTCTTCCATCACTTCCAACAACTCGCCGGAATGTTCCGGCAAAGAGAACAGCAGGCCGTGCCAGTGCGGCGTACCATCATGGTGAGACTCAGCCACCCGCAGACCAAAGACCGGAATTTCACGGCGGGCCAGCTCAGCACGGATCTGTTGCCACACCCTGTTAAGGTAGCGTTGCGTGGCTCTTGGGCAGGATCCATTCCATTTGGGATTACGATGACCGAATACGGTATATGCGTGGTATTTGGATGGGGCTGTCAGAGTAAAAAACTGACCTGAATAGCCGCTTTCAGTGGCTACTTTCTCAAAGCCACCAATACGGGTCATAAGTTCAACACGGCGCAATGCCGGGTTAGATATGCTCTTATCGATCTGCTCAATAAGTGAAATACGCTCTTTGGTGTCCTGGTCTTCCAGCTCAAGGCGAGCCATGATCGCACGGCTGCGTTTGCGCCTTGCGTCCCACTCATCAACGTGATGCTTACTGCAATACGGCGCAGCCCCACGTTTCACATCACCAAAAGCAATATGCAGGTGCTCACGCCAGCGGGTAGCGTACTTTTTCAGGTTACGATGCCAATAACGATCATCCAGCATTTTGCTAATACTGGTTGTAGCGTCATCAATAAACAGCGCACCACGGCAATACTTTCCCCAGTTCGGCGGCGTCAGGAAGAAAAGCCGGGCAAGGTTCGCCGCTTCGGTATAGAGGTATCCCGCATACCGGCGATCACTCTGCATCTCTACCGTTTCGTGAACCTCACTCAACACTGACTGCATATAGATCGCAATATCCTGCGCAAGCAGCTCAACATCTTCCTGCGTGAAGTCTGGGAGGCGGTTAAAACGCTCAACCAATCCGTGCAGAATGCTAAACGTGTGGTAAAGCGAGTTTAATCCCTTAAAAGCTGTATCCGCCTGAGATTTTGCCTCATCGGTCATATCAATAGCGTATTGCTCACTCACCATATTAATGGGCGGCAGATCCCTGCGGATAATATCGCGCAGTGCCAGACGGGCTATGTGCCTGCCCTTCATGGTGTGAATACTGTCGATGCGAGATGAAAGGCGCAGACGGATGAAACGAGGAAGTGGCGAAAGAGTGAGTTTCACCCACGCCAAAAACTCCTGTTCTTGACCCAGCTCAACTAGATCAACAACGGGAGTCTTATCAATACAAATGGCATTTTTTGGCTTCTGCCATTCGTGATCGTACTGGGTGGTGTCAGGTGCGCTACCCGGATACGGAGGGGGCGGCGTCGGGACGCCGCGCCCACTTGCTGCGGTGGTCATCGCACGCCCATGTACCGATCAATCATCTGGTGCTGAATACCCAGCCCCAACTTTTCAGCAAGCGCATGCTCAGCCTTTGCCCCAGCAGACTGTTGCCAACCGTCCAACATGAAGATGCCATCAGCGCAGCGAAGCATGGCAAGGCAGATATCCATATACTCCGCTTGCTCTAAGCCATCCGGCAGGATCGCCGGATTAAGAGCAACGTTTCCGCGCCGTACAATGTGCGCCGCAGCACGGTGAAACGCCGGGCGATTAAAGCCAGGTAATCCGCTCATTGGGCCAGCGATATAGATTTTTGACATTACAGAGCCTCCATTTCTGGATCAGCTGGTAATGACAAATGAGGCACCCGCACCAGTATCGCAGTGCCTTCAACGGCTGAAATAGCAAACAGGCCGATCACTCTCTTTTGTTCGGCTGTCATTTTTAAAGCCACGGTTCTGCCGCCGTAATTGAAAAAAACCGCAACGTTTTTCATTTGGTCTAACTGCAATTTGCTCCCCATTAGAAAGCCTCCTGATCATCAAACGCACCCGCAGCAACCATCTCGTTGTAAGTCGCATTACCCATCACCGCCCCACAATCCGGGCAGCATCCACCTCCAGCGCGCCCGCACCCTTCGCATACCTTGAGAACGCCGATCACCTCTTTGGCCTTCTGGCGGTTGCTGGTGTCAGTACTAACAGAGCGCTGCACGTCGATTTCATGCAGGCGGAAGCGGTGGTAAATCTCGCGGGTGGTTTTGGTGTCGCTGTTGGAAATGACAACCGGCGCGCCATATTTGCGGTTCACTTCCAGCAGTTCCGCCGCTAACTGGCGGTGGTGCAGCTCGGTGAATGGCTCGGTATGGTATTGGGTGAAATTGGCGGTATCGCTGGCAGGCAGGTACGGCGGATCGCAGTAAATGGCTTCATCTGTTCCAACCATCACTTTGAGGGTGTTTTGAAACGTACTGCACAGGAAAATGGCTTTTGTGTCGTTGGCCTTCTCCGCGAAGTGGCGGATCTCCGCTTCGGGAAAGTAAGGCGCAGACTTGTGCTGCCCAAATGGCACGTTATAACCACCGCTCTGGTTGTAACGCACTACCCCGTTGTAACCGTGGCGGTTGAGATAGAGAAAGAGAGCCGCGCGAGCAACATCAAGCAAGCCCTTAGTGCCGTTGAAAATGCTGCGGTTTTGTAAATAGTCCTCTTTGGAATTGCCAGACGTAAAAAGCGGGCGCGCAAGGTCAATCACCAGTTCAGGATTGCTCTTTACCTCACGATAAAGGCGGATCAAGTCTGGGTTGATATCCGCAAGGATATAGCGGCGATAATCAGTATTGAGAAACACCGAAGCCCCACCAACAAACGGTTCAACGAGGCAATCAGCTTTTGGTAAATGGGGCAGCAATTCAGACATAACGCGGCTTTTACCACCGGGCCATTTGAGTAGAGATCGAATCATTTTGCTTTCTCCTGGGTGCAGGAAGCCCGGCGCGGTGATGCGCCTGACTACTGGTTAATCATTCAGTGGTTAATTGATTGCGCCATCCGGCGCGGGTGGTGGTTCGCGTAATGCCTGAATTTCAAGGCGAGGAGCGGCGTGATCGGGAAACTCCCACGGCAAAGCGGTAGCCAGCTCGGCAAGGCGCTTAATTCCCAACATCAGGCTCACCTTGTCCTGAGAACTGAACTGTTCGAAAGGCATGGTGAGATGGGAGTGTGTAAGCGACGGCAGATCGTTGAACCGCTGCGCGGCTTCGTTTGCCAGCAGAATGATCGCTTTTTTCTGAGTCTCGCCCAGACGATTAAAACGGCTCGCCGTGTCATTGGTGCGGGAAGCTGAAACCTTCGATTGCAAACGCGCGCGCTGTTCAAGAAACATCTGACGCCCAGAGGCTGACTTATTTTGTCCGATACCCATAACCTTCTCCCCTCTCACTACCGCTTATCAGGCGCGCCACTCAGAAATAACGCCCCGGATAAGCACCGGTTTCCCGGTGCCTCTCTTACTCGTCGCTCTGCTGCCCTTTGGCTGGCTTAATCGCAGGCCAAACCAGAACAACGAGCGCCCCCACAAAGAACAGATCGCCAACCGCTGAGAGCAGATAGCTGGTGAAATCCACTGCTACCACCATGAAAGCCAGCAACAGAACCAGCGCGGGCCGCAACATGCTCAGCATTTGGCTCATCAGATATAATCCTCAACGCGCAGGCCCAGACGGCGCCCAACCTCTTCCAATACTTTCTGCTCTTCCGGTTCGATCTGACCGTCAGCCTCGGCAATGGTCAGCATGTTGACGAAAACTTCTTCCGCCTCTTTCGGATCATTTTTGATATCTTCGATTTCACGCAGGATATTCATGCGACCAACACGGAAGCCCGCTTCAAGCTGTTCCGTGAAGCGGGTGATCAGCGCGGTGATTTCGTTGCCGTAATGGCTCAGGCGGGGATTGGAACGCAGCAGTTGATCAAGCTTTGCCGTTTCCTCTTTCTCAATTTCACCATCAGCAGCAGCAACCAGCAGACAGCCGCCAACAATGGCTTCCATCAGATCGCGGTTTTCAACTTTCTTTAATTCAACTTTTACAGCAGCGGTTTTTTTCTTGAACATACCAAACATAACGAACCCCTTATTTTGGGTGTGTGAATTCGCCATCACTTAATAAAGTGATAACAGTGAGAAAAAGTTAATTAATGAAACGCAGTTTAATCCTAAGAATTAAATAAACTTCCGTAATATAGAAATAAATGAAGCAAATAATCCTTTGTTTATCTTTTTCGTATAAACAAAGGGTTTACTCATTCCCTTTATGAATTGAACCTTTGTAGATTCTGGTTTGAAGAAGCGCCCGTCAGGCGTTTCAATCCAGCCGTTAACGTGGCGGTGGTGCGTCACCTGACAGCCTTGTTTCAACAGGCTGGCAAGTGACGGATGCTGGTTTATATTCATTACTGCGAACTCCCATCACGGATTTGATCAACGGTTTTCATCGCTTCCGCTAATGCAAAGTCACGCCCAAAATAATTACCATCACTTAACACGCTATACGCAGTTCTCATTGTTGCTGAGTTGCGCGGACATTTATGAATAGTAAAACCGCGATAAACATAACTATGGCGACTTAATTGAATTAATTGGCTCATATTATTTCCCAGCAATTATAACAAGTGGTTTGACATAATTACTTTTCTTAAACCTTCATTCTCAGCGCTTCCTGCGCTTCTTCGTAAGCAACCAAGAATTCGTAAACCATGTTTACTTCGCGTTCTTTGCCTCGTTTCTTTTTGGAGATCGTAAGGCGGTTTTCATTGGCTTGTTGTTGCACGGTTCTGACTGTCTGCCCGGTGACTTCTGCATAAGCCGAAAGGGTCAGCATTGGATATGGAAGGCAAAAAACTACCGGACAATCTGGCATTTTTACCATCAACGGCTTGGGCTTGCGTGTTGTCATGGTTTATCCTCATAGATCGAGCCGGATTTAACCGGATTTTGTCGGACTCAAGGGATACATATGTAACCCTTGATACAGAGTTTAAGGGGACATTTGTCACCATGTCAATGCGTTTAGGGCAAAAGATTAGAGACGTGAGGGAATCAGAGGGTCTAACTCGGTTCCAATTCGCTGAATTAACTGGCATTGCTGAGAGCACTCAGAAGGCATACGAGACAGGGAGAAGAGACGGGGTAGGCAGCGAAATCTTGCTTAAGGTTACGGAGCACCCCCGATTTGAAAAATATACTCTTTGGTTAATGACGGGTAAGACGTCAGAAGCAGCGGGGCAAATCTCCCCGGCTCTCTCCCCTGATGGGCAAAACGACATATCTACCCCCCAAAACGACCAAAAGGTTGGCTGATCGCATTGAAAATTATGGATAAATGGTCTAGTGGCGGGATTTGCTATGAACGGAACTATTTCGAATGACGATCAGTAAACTGGATAGCGGCCAATACCTTGTTGACGTTCGCCCTAAAGGGCGCAGCGGTAAACGCGTACGCAAGCGGTTTGATACTAAGGGAGAGGCGCAACAGTATGAACGCTGGGTGATCGCAACGCAGAACAATAAAGATTGGCTGGAGAAACCCACAGATCGCCGCACTCTTACCGAATTTATTGAACTTTGGTGGAAGTACAAAGGCCAGTCGCTTAAAACAGGCGCACAGGCAAAGTTACATCTCTTGGCTATAGCCCGCGACGTTGGCAACCCGCCCGGCGCGAAAATGACGAAGGGGATTTTTTCGGATTACAGAGCAGAACAACTTAAACGCGGACTCAAACCAGCAACCGTTAATAAGTATCAGAAGCTACTTAGTGGCGTTTTCACAACGCTGATTAAAGCAGGCCAGTATAAAGATGTTAATCCTATGAAAGGGATTGATTTACTAAGTAAAAATCAATCTGAAATGACATTTTTAACACAAGACCAGATCCAGATTTTTTTAAGTGCGTTAACAGGTGATAACTTAAAAACAGCCCGTTTATGCCTGGCTACCGGAGCGCGTTGGAATGAAGCAGCGACCCTGTGCCGTTCTGCGGTGATGAAGCATAAAGTGACGTTCATAAATACCAAGAATGGGCAAAACAGAACCGTGCCGATATCTCAATCATTGCATGATGAAATTATGGCAGGTGATGGCAACCGCCTCTTTCCTGACGTCCACTATTTAAATGTGCGCCGCGTTCTCAAATCCGTAATTCCTGACCTGCCAGACGGACAGGCAACCCACGTCATGCGGCATACATTCGCCAGCCATTTCATGATGAACGGCGGCAACATTCTGACACTGCAAAAAATATTGGGTCATGCGTCTATTGTGCAGACGATGGCTTACGCCCACTTTGCCCCGGATTATCTCAATGATGCCGTGCGGCTAAACCCGCTGGAGAACGGATCCCACGCAAAATAGCGGGCAATCCACAGCAAGAAAGTGATCCACATTTTGCCCAAATTACCCGGATTACACCGGATTTAATCGGATTTAAAACGTTTAGGAATGGCGGTACAGCAAGTGATTAGGCAGTTGTGGCGCGGGTTGCAAACTTTAAAATAGGGACTCATGGTACTTTTGACACCACTGCAAAAGCAAGCAATCAACGTGTTGTAAGCGCTTGTCCGGCGGTTTTTTTTATGTTTACCTTGGGAATACTCCCAAGCATGACAGGAAGAGCAATTTTGCCGCAGCCACAACAACACTATCTTGTTATCACCGCATTAGGTGCAGACCGCCCAGGTATCGTGAATACCATTACCCGTCAGGTCAGCAGTTGCGGTTGTAATATTGAAGACAGCCGTCTGGCGATGCTCGGTGACGAGTTCACCTTTATCATGTTTCTTTCTGGCAGTTGGAACGCCATCACCCTGATTGAGTCTACCCTGCCGCAAAAAGGCGCAGAGCTAGAGTTGTTGATCGTGATGAAACGTACCAGCGCCCACGAACGCCCACCCATGCCAGCAACTGTGTGGGTTAAGGTCGAAGTCAAAGATTCACCGCACCTGATAGAACGCTTTACCGATTTGTTTGATACGCACCAGATGAACATTGCCGAACTGGCGTCAAAGACCCGCCCGGCAGAGGGCGGGAATCCAGCTCAGTTGTCTATACAGATAACCGCCCATAGCCCGGCGAACACGGATGCGACAATTATTGAGCAAGCTTTTCATCAGCTATGTACAGAACTGAATGCGCAAGGCAGTATTAATGTCGTGAGCAACACTCAGCATGAAGACAATTGACGGAGATATAAAATGAGCCCACTGAAAGCCGGTGATTCTGCGCCGCAATTTAGTTTGCCAGATCAGGACGGCGAACAGATTAATCTGGCCGACTTCCAGGGACAGAAGGTCCTGGTCTATTTCTACCCTAAGGCCATGACGCCAGGTTGTACTGTTCAGGCCTGTGGCCTGCGTGACAATATGGATCAATTGAAAGAAGCTGGCGTAGAAGTGCTGGGGATCAGCACCGATAAACCAGAAAAACTGTCCAAATTTGCCGAAAAAGAGCTGCTGAACTTCACGCTGTTATCCGACGAAGATCACAAAGTTTGCGAACAGTTTGGTGTCTGGGGCGAGAAAAGCTTTATGGGGAAAACCTACGACGGCATTCACCGCATCAGCTTCCTGCTCGACGGTAACGGTAAGGTTGAAAAAGTTTTCGACGATTTCAAAACCAGTAATCACCACGACATCGTCATGGCTTATCTGAACGAGAAGTAAGGCTTCGCGATAGCGAATAAGATAAAAAAAAGCGCAGACGCGCTTTTTTTATTTTGTTTAAAAACGTACAAAACGCCCTAAGGCGTCTCGTTCAGCAGTTCATCAGGCCAGACGTGAACCACGGCTTTGACCAACGTTGCCAGTGGAATCGCAAAGAACACGCCCCAAAATCCCCACAGCCCCCCGAAGATCACTACGGATAGAATAATCACCAGCGGATGGAGATTCACCGCTTCAGAGAACAGCAGCGGGACAATCACGTTGCCATCGAGTCCCTGAACCACCAGATAAGCGACAAACAACGTCCAGAAATCAGCCCCCATCCCCCACTGGAACAATGCCACCACCACCACCGGGATAGTAACCAACATAGCGCCGATGTACGGTATAAGTACCGACAGGCCAACCAGCACCGCCAGCAGCAACGAATAGCGCATATCCATGATGAAAAACACCAGATAGGTCGCCACGCCGACAATAATCATCTCCAGCACTTTGCCACGAATATAATTGGTGATTTGCTGATTCATCTCCTGCCAGACCAGACCCGCCAGACCTCGATCTCGCGGCAACACGCGCCGCACCGCGCTGAGCATCTGTTCCTTATCTTTAAGCAGGAAAAATACCATCATCGGTACCAGAATCAGATAAATCGCCAGCGTCAGCAGGCCCACCAACGACGCGAGAGAGAATTTCACCAGATTGTCACCCACGCCAGAAAGTTTGGCGCGCAGGTTTTCAGCCATCATATCGATGATCCCGGCGTCAACCAGTGCCGGATAACGTTTAGGCAGGGTAGCGGCGAAATCGTAAAAACGGTTGAGCATGCTCGGCAGATCGGCCATCAGATTGATACCCTGTTGCCAGGTAACCGGGGCGATAACAAAGACCGCCAGCATCACCACACCGGCGAAAATCAGTAACACCACGCTGGTCGCCAACGTACGGGATAATCCCAGATGTTGCAGCCGGGCCACCGGCCATTCGAGTAGATAGGCCAGCACAATCGCCACTAATAACGGGGCGAGAATACCGTTAAGAAAATAGAGAATACAAAACCCTGCGACCAGAATTGCCAGTAAGGCGATGGCCTGTGGATCAGTGAAACGGCGGCGGTACCATTGTAATAACATCTCTAACATCGGATATCGCTCCTGTAAGATCCTTGTAAAACGGGTGAGCACAGCACTTGCTGCATCGCTGCTCTGCTCCAGCCATAAGGTAACTTTTTGCTGAATCAGTTGTCACAGAGTGTAACGGTTAAACGCTTCAAAATTTTCTGAGATGACTACTATTAAGTATCAGAAAAATAGCAAAGAATGTGCCTGCGCAAGAGTGTACTGGAGTCCGTTTCACGGAAGAAGAGCTCTTATGGCTGTTTACGTCAGAGTGATCAACTATTCATTGGGAATGGCTTAATTATGGCAATGCGGTTTAACAAAACGCTGAGCGCCCTTTTGGTGGGCGCGGTGTTGGCAGGCGCGACACTCCCTGCCTTTGCAGATGACAGCACTTACTGGACCACGCCTATCGCGTCCTCCAACCCGAATAAACCGACGATCTCCGATCAGTTGCCCGATATGGGTACCACGGCCGGAGGCACGCTCAGTATCGCTCAGGAAATGCAAATGGGCGATTTCTATGTTCGCCAGATGCGCGCCAGTACGCCACTGATCAACGATCCGTTGCTCAATAATTATATCAATGAACTCGGTCAGCGGCTGGTTGCCAGCGCTTACTCAGTGAGAACGCCTTTCCACTTTTTTATCGTCAATAATGATGAGCTTAACGCCTTTGCCTTCTTTGGCGGCAACGTGGTACTGCACTCAGCCCTGTTCCGCTATACCGATAACGAAAGCCAACTGGCTTCGGTCATGGCGCATGAGATCTCGCACGTCACCCAGCGCCATCTGGCGCGCGCGATGGAAGACCAACAAAAAAGTGCTCCGCTAACTTGGGTAGGCGCACTCGGCTCGATTCTGCTGGCGATGGCCAGCCCGCAGGCCGGTATGGCTGCGCTGACCGGTACCCTGGCGGGGACCCAGCAGAATATGATCAGTTTTACACAGGGTAACGAGCAGGAAGCTGACCGTATTGGCATTCAGGTATTACAACGCGCCGGTTTTGACCCGCAGGCCATGCCCGCTTTTTTGCAAAAACTGGCGGATCTGTCGAGCTACTCCAGCAAGCCCCCTGAAATGTTGCTGACGCACCCCCTGCCTGACAGCCGCCTGGCGGATATCCGCAACCGTGCTAATCAGATGTCTCACCCAACGGTGCATTCATCACAGAGTTTCCTGTTAGCCAAAGTGCGTATCCTCGGCATGTACGGTTCAGAATCCTATCCGCTGAGTGATGATTATCTTCGCCAACTGAGCAATGGCAATGTTCGCGAACAGTTAGCCGCTAAATACGGCCAGGCCTTGCAATTCTATAAAGCTAAAAAATACGATCAGGCACGCGCAATTCTGGATGGATTGCTGGCGAAAGATCCGGGCAACGATTGGCTCCTGGATTTATCCACCGACGTTGATATCGATCAGAAACGGGCTCCGCAGGCGATCGCCCGGTTGGAAAAAGCCAACGCCGAGAGCAGTAAAAACCCGGTGCTGCTGCTTAACTTAGCCAATGCCTATGTGGAAGGTGGCCAGCCCGCCAACGCCAGCCGTATCCTTAACCGCTATACTTTTACTTATCCTGATGATCCTAATGGTTGGGATTTACTGTCGCAGGCCAATGCGGCTCAGGGGCTGCGGGCACAGGAACTGGCGGCCAGAGCCGAAAGTATGGCGCTGGTCGGCCGTTTGGATCAGGCAATAGACTTATTGAGTAACGCGAGCGCGCTGCAAAAACTGGGGAGCCTGGAACAGGCCCGCTACGATGCCCGTATCGATCAGTTGCGTCAGTTGCAAAGGCGTTTCCGTCAATATCAGAAAGGCTAAGCCTTTCAGGAATCAGAGGAGTTCAACATGCCACCACATGATGTCGCGATTTACCATAACCCGCGCTGTAGCAAGAGCCGTGAAACGCTGAAATTGCTGGAAGAGAAAGGTCTGAAGCCAGATGTGATTATGTATCTGGAAACACCACCTTCCCTCGATACGTTGAAAGAGCTGGTCCGTAAGTTGGGATTCAGTTCGGCGCGTGAATTGATGCGTAAAGGTGAAGAGATTTACAAAGAACGCAATTTGGCCGATCCGGCGATGAACGAACAGCAACTGCTGCAGGCATTGGCCGATCATCCGCGACTGATAGAGCGCCCGATTGTGCTGGCAAACGGTAAAGCCCGTCTGGGGCGCCCGCCAGAGCAGGTACTTGACATTCTTTAGCGCAGGAAATGCCTGTAGCGGGTGCTACAGGCTGAGAATATCTTTTACGAAAGGAATAGTGAGTTTGCGCTGCGCAGTGATCGAGGCCCGATCGAGCTGATCCAGCGTAGTAAATAGTGTGCGCATCTCACGATCCAACCGCTTTAACAGGAAACGTCCGACGTCTTCGGGCAGTTCAAAACCGCGCAATTTTGCCCGCAGCTGCAGCGCTTGCAGTTTCTCTTCATCAGACAACGGCTGAAGTTTATAGATTTGCCCCCAGTCCAACCGTGAAGCTAAATCCGGCAGGCTAAGATTGAGCTGGCGCGGCGGGCGATCGCCGGTGATAAACAGCCGCGTACGCCCGGTTTCCAAAATACGGTTATAGAGATGGAAAACCGCGGCTTCCCACTCATCATCCCCGGCAATACCTTCGATGTTATCGATACAGACCAGCGCCAGATGCTCCATGCCGTCCAGCACTTCCGGAACAAAATAGGCCCGTTTATCGAGCGGCACATAGCCTACGGCTTCACCGCGCTGGGAAAGCTCCGCACAGGCCGCGTGCAGCAAGTGGCTACGTCCGCCACCTTCACGTGACCAGAAATAGATATAGGTGCCATGCTCCTGATGCAGCGCCGTCTGAATCGCAGAGAGCAGAGAGGGGTTCTCGCCCGGATAAAAACTAGCAAAAGTTTCATCATCGGGAAGATAGAGTGGCAGGGAAAGCTGTGCCGGCGTATTCAGAAGCACCTCAACCAATACGGTCTGAAAACCGCGAATGTTGTTATCAACAAAAAGTTGTTATCTCAGCTGTTATCTAAACGGATAAGTACAGGCAGAATTCTAGCATAGGATCCCGGCGAAATTGAACTGTGCCCCGTACAACCGCTTGCTAAGCGAACGAACCGCCAAAGAGAGATCCTCTCTGGCGGGATTTGACATCAGGGGATCAGGTCGAAGGATGTTCCCGCTCGTCCTCAATATCAATGATCTCTTCTTCGCCACGCACCAGCTCAATCACCTTAAACAGCAGGCTAAGGAAGATGCCAACGATGGTCGCCAATGCCATGCCTTTCAATTCGGCTGCGCCAATGTGAATTTTCGCGCCGCTGACACCAATGATCAAAATCACCGCCGTCAGGATCAGGTTCTGCGCTTTGTTGTAATCCACTTTCGATTCAATCAGTACGCGAATACCGGACGCACCAATCACGCCGTAAAGCAGCAGGGAAACGCCGCCCATCACCGGTACCGGAACGGCCTGAATCGCCGCCGCCAGCTTACCGACGCACGAGAGCATGATGGCCAGTACAGCTGCTCCGCCAATAACCCAGGTGCTGTACACCTTGGTTATAGCCATGACGCCGATGTTTTCACCATAGGTCGTGTTCGGCGTTGATCCAAAGAAACCTGACAACACGGTAGACAATCCGTTAGCCAGCATGGAACGGTGCAAGCCAGGATCTTTGAGCAGATCTTTCTTCACGATGTTGGCCGTCACCACCAGATGGCCAACGTGTTCGGCAATCACCACCAGCGCAGCGGGCAGAATGGTCAGAATAGCCACCCACTCAAAACGCGGCGTGTAGAAGGTCGGCAGGGCAAACCAGTGTGCCTGCGCAATGGGGGTGGTATCGACCACGC
>Ga0302182_10000250_pt1 | contig 37126 bp, 24 predicted proteins | sample I_Palsa_N3_1_FD_198781 | JGI IMG/M metagenome (GOLD analysis project Ga0302182, IMG submission 198781) | Peat permafrost microbial communities from Stordalen Mire near Abisko, Sweden - I_Palsa_N3_1 | ecosystem: Environmental > Terrestrial > Soil > Palsa > Peat permafrost | place: Sweden...
TCAGATAAAGAATAGGCGGTAAAGTAATGTGCACTAACGGCGCAGTTCCCTGCCGAACGATCATGGCACTGGTGAAGGCGGCGAAAGTCATGGTGATCGACGCCAGAGCCACCCAGATTCCAGTGCTCGCCGGAGGCGGAGATGAGTCTTTTACGCGACGCGGGTCTCCGCCGGCCGGGACCAGGTTGCGCCAGCCGCCGTTGCCGGAGCCCTCGATCGGTAAACGGCGAGGCTCGATCTTCGGCGGTTCGTGAACTGTTGTTGCCATACTGATTGAACTCCTACTTCTCTTCGTCGGTGTTCTTAAGTTGCTCAGTTGAGGTCTGCATCACATAATCGGTGCTCGCACCCTCGACGCTGTACTGATACGGATCGTGGTAGACCACCGGCATCTTATCGCCGAAGTTGTTGTGAGGCGGCGGCGTAGCTGTACTCCATTCCAGCGAAGTGCCTTCCCAAGGATTGTCGTTGGGAGCCACCTTGCCCCAGAACCGGCTGTGGATCAGGTTGTAAACGAAAATTAGCTGGGCAAAGCCGGTGAACAGCGCCGCGATGGTGATGAACTTGTGCACCGGGATTAGCGGAATCAGATAATCGTCAGTGAAAGCCTGGTAGCGCCGAACGTTTCCTGCGATTCCCAGATAGTGGAACGGCATGAAGATGCAGTATGCGCCCACGAAGCTCATCCAGAAATGAACCTTACCCAAAGTCTCGTTCATCATGCGGCCGGTCATCTTGGGGAACCAGAAGTAGGTTCCGGCGAAGATGCCGAACATGGCGGCGACTCCCATTACCAGGTGGAAGTGGCCGACCACGAAATAGGTGGCGTGCAGCATGATGTCGATCGAAGGCTGGGCCAGGAAAAAGCCGCTGACGCCGCCGCTGATGAACATTGAGATGAAGCCCAGCGCGAACAGCGACGCCGAGTTGATTCGCAATCTGGAACCGTAGAGACTGCCAAGCCAGATCAGAACGACGATGGTCGAGGGAATCGTGATCACCAGCGTGGGGAACGAGAAGGCCAACGAGGAGACGGGATTCATCCCGCTGACGAACATGTGGTGTCCGTAAACCATGTAGCTGAGTAGGGCCAGGGCTCCCATGGAATAAATGAGGACTCGGTGGCTGAGCATCGGCCGGCGCATGTTGGTAATCAGGACGTGGGAGACGATGCCCAGGCCGGGGACGATCGCGATGTAGACCTCGGGATGTCCGAAGAACCAGAACAGGTGTTGCCAGAGAAGAGTCGAGCCTCCGGAGCCGGGCAGTACCTGATCATTGATCACCGCGTTACTGGGCCTGAAGAAACTGGTTCCGGCAACGTGGTCGAGAATCAACAAGAGGCAGGCGGGCATGAGCACGGCAAACGCCGTCAAGCCCATGATCGAAGTAATGAACCAAGCCCAAGCGGTTAACGGGAGCCGCATCAGAGACATGCCTTTGCAGCGCATGTCCAGCGTAGTGGTAATGAAGTTCAAAGAACCCAGCAGCTGGCCGATACAGAATATTGCGATTGAAGCTGCCCAGAGAACCACGCCGAGACCTTCCCCGGGGCCGCCTACGTCACCAATCGCACTCAACGGAGCATACTGCGTCCAGCCACCCAGAGTTGGTCCGGTGCCGGTAAAGAACGAAGCGACCAGAACGAGGAAGGCCGTGAACGTGACCCAGAACGACATCATATTGAAGTGGGGGAAGGGCATGTCTTCCGCACCCGTCTGGATGGGCAGGAAGAAATTTCCAAATGCGGCGAACGGCGCGGTGGTGAGTACGAAGAAGACCATGATCGTGCCGTGCATGGTCATCAGCTGCAAGTAATACTCGGGCGTCATCACGTCGCCGGGCGCACCGTTCTTAGAGAGCAAATGCAGGCCGGGGATCGCCAGGCTGCCGTAGCCAAGGTGGAGACGCATGATCCACGAGAGCACCATCCCGATCAGGGCGGCGAGCAGAGCCAGCGCGTAATATTGTTTGCCGATGACTTTGTGGTCGATGCTGAAGACATGCTTCCGGATGAAGCTGGTGGGCGCTCCGTGTGGCACCACATGTGTGGACATATCGTGCATTGCTCACCCCAACGAGATGTATTTTCCCGCAGATGCTGCACAGACCATAGTTACTGCAGCGCCGCCTGTTGCTTGATCCAGGCATCGTAATCTTCCTGCGACATGACCTCGAGATATGCCTTCATGTTGTAGTGCCCGAGGCCGCAAAGCTGGGTGCAGACGATTTCGTACTTGCCGATCTTCGTTGCCGTGAAGTGAAGAGTGACGTCCAATCCGGGAACAAAATCCTGCTGCACCCTTAATTCAGGGACGTAGAAGGAATGTCCCACGTCCTTCGAGTGCATAAGCAGGTGAATCTCCCGGTTGACGGGTATTGCCATTTCAGCGGTTACGATATCGTCCTTGGAATCCGGATCGTTCGTGGTATCGAGGCCGAAGAAGTTCGCATTGGCCTCGCTGATCTTGTCAGGATGCAGAGGACCAAACGTGCCATCGGGCCCGGGGTAACGGAAATAAAACGCAAACTGTCCGGCTTGCACCTGGATGGGCATTGCGTTCGCTGAGGGCGCTGTGAAATAAACACTAGCCCACGCTTTGACGCCGAACACGCCCAAAGCCAGACACTCCGTGCCCACCAGCAGGAAAGCGGCGATTACCAATCCTTTGGCGCCGCCGGGAAAGCTCTTGATTTTGTCGCCGGGTTTCGGGCTGGAAAACTTCCAGATGAAAAATGCCAGCAAAAACTGAGAGGCGAGGAACGAAAGACCAGCTTCCCACATCGTATCCGTGTACTGTTCGTCGATGAGATAGCCGTGGGTGGAAATATCCTGTGGCATCGGCCACATGTGCATGACGATGGGAATCGCCGAAGCAATTGCGATCAGAATGATCGTCACCGCGAATATCTTCGCCATATCGCCCGCCTCTGGCCTGGATGATCCGGCCGTTTTAAATAATGCCGCAGCGTCTGATCGCTGCGGCATTGTTAGTTCGCTCGATTGTCCCGCTTCTCTAACTAAGCGGCCCAGCGCGCTACTTCGCCTTGAAGGTGAAGTTCGCGCTTGCAGCCGCACCGGCGGCAACCGTTACCTTCTGGGTCTGAGTGCCAGCGGCCTCATGCCATGCCGTCACGGTGTAGTTTCCGGGTGGCACGTTGTTGATAGTGAAATTGCCGTTCTCGTCGCTGGTGGCATATGGCCCTTTGACGACTGCGAACCAACCGTTCATCCAGGGATGGATGTTGCACTTTACCGGAATAAACTCCGTAGCTTTCCAGCTCTTCTCGACCGGCGGCGATCCTGGCGGCTGAGACTGATTCCACGGGATGTTGCCCGTCATCGGATTGGGGTTCGGATGAATGTTGTGGGCCGTTTGATCGCTGGTTTGAACCTTGAATGACTCGCCTGTGTCCATTGCCAACACATGCGGTGTATACATGCAATTCCTTTGATCGAACACCAGGACCGCGTTTGATGCCTGGGCGGCGCCAGTCCAGCCGTCGATGTAGAGGACCACATTCGCCAGTCCTCCATTTGCGCCGGCCACATAGGTTTCGTAGTGCGCAGGATCGCTGGCATGTGCCTTGGAGCAGTAAGGGTCTTTCGACATGTCGATGCCCTTCATGTGCGGAGCCGGCCCGTCGAGCTTGACCGTTCCGGTAATCTTGCCCTCACCGGCCGCATTGACTCCCTGGCTCAAGATCAACGCCGCACAACCCACAAGAACTACTGCCGATAGTACAACCGCAAGATTGTGTCGATTCCTCATTAGAAAGTCCTCTCGTTAAATCCACGTTAAGATTTGGCAACTATTCGCGGCGCGTTCCTATTGTTGTCCCGCCGGAGCATTGGGATCAACTGGTTTCAGGGCGAGTTGCTTGGCCATTTCTTTCTCCTTACTCTTTTGGGACATGAAAGTCCGCAGATAGAAAACCAAGTCCCAAGCCTCGTCCGGCTTAATGTTGTCGGCAAACGACGGCATAGGAGTCCCGTCCAAGCCGGTCATGAAAATCCGGTAAATATCCTGATCGGTGTCGCCGCATTTTGGCCGGGTTCCATCGGTAAAGTTAAAGGCCGCGATTGGCCGGCCGAGATCGTCCTGAAGGGTCGAGGCGGACGGTCCGTTGGCCATGCCTTGTACACCATGGCACTTCCAGCATTGCATCCTGGCGAACACATCGCGTCCGGCCTTGATGCGCTCCGCAGTGACCTCCGGCTCGGGTGGGATCGGGATGGGTGTCCCCGGTTTTTCGCCGACCCAGCGCGGAGAGAAGTGCTTCACCCATGCCACGAGGTCGGCACGCTGCTGCTTGCTTAAGGTGTTCCACTGCGGCATGTTGGATCTGTCGAAACCACGAGTAATGGCATCATAAAGATCCTGATCGGTGGGCAAAGTTCCAGTCGGAGTGGAGCGACACTTGAATATGCCCAACTGGAAGTCGCGTGGCTGTTGGTACATGGGGGGCTGCATGTAAGGGGCGTTCTCGCCGTTCCCATCGCCTAGCGGGCCGTGGCAACCGACGCAATAGCGCCGGTAGTCGCCCTTTGCGTCTTTGGCGTGGCCGGTAATATTTCCGACGTGGCTTTCTGTGCCCAGACGCGTGTCGATGTCACTGGTTGACAGCTGCGCCGAGGATACGGTCGGGAGTACAAAAACCGCGGCTGCGCTCAGTAGGAGCGACCACTTCTCCAATCTTGTTCGCATGTCTATCCCTCTCTAGAAATCAGGCTCTAGAAATCAAAGTCAAGTCCCATCAGGATTTCGCTGGTGTTGATGTTGGTAAGCGCTCCGGTGGTAAGGTTCGCCGGCCCGGTACCGTCTTGATGCAGCCAGTTGTACTCGTTGTGCCAGGCCAAACCGGCGCGGCTGGTCATGAACGGGTTGTAGCGGAAACCGATGGTGTAGGTGGAGATGTTCCCGAAATTTGATGGCGTCGCCCCTGAGGCCGTAAACGTGCCGGAACTAGACTGCAGACATGCCGTGCACGCCGCCCCATTGGCTTGCTGCGACATTTTCTCCACCTCATAACGACCGATGAAGATCAGTTGCGGACTGTAGATGTAGTGACCCTCGAACGTTGCGCCGTTCCAGCTGGGCGATTGCGCTCCCGCGGGAAGAGGTGTTCCCGGCACATTGTTCAAAGGGCAACCGGGGGCCGGACTTGAGCAGGTTGCTGTTGTGCCGCCGTTGCCGTCGGTCGCTTCCGCATTGCCATAACCCTGCCCGAACCACGCGTTATCCGAGCCGTGCTGAGTGACCACCGTAAGACCGACGTGTGGGCCGAAGTAGAATTGCCCCACGAAGCCCTCTCGGCTGAAGCTCTTGTTGCCAATTCCCGAACCACCGATGGGAACTCCGCCCTCAGTCAGATAGTAGGTCGACGCTTCGCCGGCCATGGCGTAGAACCCGACGCGCTGAACTCCGAGTCTACCCGCATCGAAAGCCTGGCTTGCGGCAAAGAACCCCGTGTAGGCATTGGCTGTGGTACTCAGGTTCACATTGCCATCACTGGAGCTGACAAGGCTGGCGGAAATGCGCGTCCGATCATCGGCGGAGTGCCCGAGGTATTCAATACCGAGTTGGTTGTCACCGATCTGGCCGAAGATGTTGCCATCACCCTGCGGGATGAAGTGATAGGTCTGGTAAATGCCGCCGTTACCGGTCAGCGTGAGAATGCGTTTTTCAGAAAGCAGGTTGTCAAGTTCGAATCTGCCCAACTTAAAGTTGAACCAAGAACTGTGGAAGATGTTATCGAAGCGCACAAAGACCTGCTCAAAATGAAAAGCTCCGGTTGGATCGGAGGACGGGAGCAGATAGAACGAGATGTTCTTCTCGAGAGTTCCACCGGTGTGGAAATCGAGCCCGCTCAAGTCAAAACCGGAAGAAGAGACGCGCTGGATCGCCTGCCCTCCGTCGGGCGCTCCGGCGGTGTATGTGTCAACTTGAACCTTGCCCACGCTGACACGATGCCAGATAGGCGTGATGCGGAAGACCACCGGCCAATATCCGGGATTCTGCCAGATCGGAGCATCGCGATCGTTCATGAGCTGGTAGCCGTTGTCTTTGAACTTTTGTCCAAAGTAGTTCAGCATCGGCCACGACTCATGGCAAGCCGAGCAGCGCAGGCCATACTTCCTGGCGAAGGCCGGCAGGGCGTTCGCGGGCTGGCTGCAGGTGAGAACTATAGATGCGAGAACCAGAGCGACAGCCGCGAAAGAACTCGCGAGCTGCAAGATATTGCGGAAACGAAAACGATCAGAAACTTGCATAGCCGTGCTCCTCGGCAAGATCGAATCAAGATCTGGTTTGCGAAACTGGACTCCCATAGAGGTAGAGTAATGCTGACGGGTCGAACAAAAGCGAATGCCGGACTGGGAGTCTTTCCCCATTTTTCTTGCGGTACGGAGTTTCTTGCAGTGGTCCTACCACCGAACCAGTCGTGGATACTACTGCTGCCTATGCACAAACGTCAAGAGTTTTCTCAAGAAATTTCTCTTGCCCACCTCCCGAAGGGAGAACAAGGTTTTACAAAACTTTAACAATGTCAAAGAAAATCTGCCCGAAAACCCCGCATCCAGGTCAAAACTGCCAGCGAGGGTTGACAGGTTTGCATCCGCAGTAAGAGACTCGGTGGAGTCTGGAACCGGATTATGCGGGATTTGCGGGAGTTGTTTCGAGGGTTCGCATGGCGCCATCGCCCGGTCTGTCAGCTCGGATCACGCGCTGGCCGCTCGTTTCTGCCTGTACTTCTCCTGCTTGTCCTAGTGGCGATTCCTGTCGCCGCACGGGGGAAAGATAAGTTGCACTACGGGGAGGGTTTGATCGTCAACATCCCCATCCCTGAAAGTGAAGTGCAGCAGGTCGTGCAAGAGATCACGCAGAACGGTTTGATTCGGGGAACCAAGGAGTACAACAAAGACGAGTTCGTTAGCGGAGCGAAAGCTGCTACTTCTACTCGTGCGTTTCCGCCCTGGACCGAAGGCGGCAAGGTCTTCTACAAGGTTCGCGAGCAGGCGATCGATCCCCGCAACTTCAAGGATAGCTCCGACGTTGGGACGCTGGCCGTGCGCTACGTGTTGCAACCGCAAGGCGAGAAGAACACGGTCCTGCGCATCGACGCGCTTTTCGAGGAAGACTACCGCCACATAATTCATAAATCGAACGGCTCGGTCGAAAGCAGCGAATACAAAGACATTCAGGAACACCTTGAAGCCATCGAGGTGATGAAGCAGCAGAACGTCGAATCCGAAAAAGAGCGACAGGAACTGCTGGCGAAGAAACACAAAGCCGCCTCGCCAACTTACGCACCAACCGAGACGACAGAGCAGTCGTCGTCTCAGGCCTTATCTCGAGCTGCGGAACCCACTGCAGCGAAAATGCCAACCGCAGAAGCGCCGGTCCGTAGCGAGCCTGCACCCCAGACTGCCGCATCTCAGCCTCAGGACCAAGTATTGTCGAATCAAACCGCAGCCGTGACCGCCGCGCCGGGCCAGACTTTGCCCGGTCAAACTCTGCCCGGTCAAACTCTGGAAGATCACGTCAAGGAACTTCGCAAGCAGGTCGAGCGCTTGGTGAAGGCACCGGGCGCGCCGCTCAAAACCGCGCCTTTTCACACCGCGAGCACGCTGCAGAGCCTGACCCCGGGCACGGAAGTCCTGATTCTGATTTCAACGCCTTACTGGTATGGCGTGGAGACGCACGACGGGCAACACGGATGGATCATGCGGGATGAGGTGGAACAGCCATGAAGCGCGCCTCAGGATTCAGCCGAATGTTCGCGCTGGGGGTGTTGGCGCTGTTCGTCTCCATTTGCGGATTGGGCGTCCAAGCTCAAGAAGGCGGATTCGAACGTGCTTTCCCGCAGTCCAAGGCAGCGGTGGAAAGGGCGTTGAAAGAGATCCAGCCCGCCGCGGCCGGACGCCTTCCGGTTCTCGACGGCTTCGCGACGTCGCCGGAGCATCCTCTCGATCGCTACCAGCGCGGCTACTATCAGTCCAAGTTTGAGGTCAGCGCCGCGCCTTCAGGGGGATCGATTGTGCGGGTGACCGTGCACGTCACTGCCTGGTACGTTGATCCTGTTGCGGCGCGGTCGGGATATCAACTTTTGGTGTCGAACGGCCGTCTTGAGGCGGACCTGCTGGATCAGTTGGCAGATCAACTCGCCAGCAAAGGTCCACAAAGAAGTCCGAAAGAAACTCCGGTCGAAGCAAGTTCTGCCCCAGTCGCTGCGCCACAGCCCTTCCCGTCGCAGAACTCTAGTTCGAAACCATCCGTTTCGGAGCAGCCTCCTTCACGGCAATCTCCTCCACAAGTTTCTTCATCAGCCCCAGTGGCGAGGATGCCCGACGCGGCAGAGCCTGGTATCTCGGCGCCGGTTCCGCAGCTTCCGAAAGATGGGAGCGGTTTGCCTTCGCCTCTCGCTCAAGGTTTGGCCGAACGTGAAAATAGTTCCGAAACGGGAACGAAGAAACTTAGTGACGCATCCTCCAACGCTCTGCGAACCGAGGCAGAGAGCCTGGAAGAAATTCTGAAGAACCAGTCGCATCCCAAGAATCTGGTCGCGGTGAAAAAGCCCGGAACCCCGGTGGTTGCGACTGCAAGTTTGACTGCCAAAACGTTGTTCCTGGCCAGCGCACACGACGAGTTTGAGATGCTCGATTTCAATCAGGACTGGGTTCACGTCCGCATCTCCGGGCTGAACCGGGGATGGATCTGGCGCAACAGCCTGGAAATGCCGGATAGCATTCCGAACACCGACGCGCCGGCCAATGCTGCGCCGGGAACCGTCGCCGCGGATTTATTTCATGTTACCCGGGAAGAAACAGCGCAGTTTCCGGGAGATTGGGCGCCGCTTCGTGGGAAAAACGTGAAAATTGTCTCCGTAGAAAAAATAAACGAAACCAGAGATGCGGACTCGCACCTCAGATTAGAATTCGCAAAGTCAGTGCTCGACAAAGATTACGCGGAACTCGAGCAGAAGCGCGAACTCGCAGGGATCGTGCTGATCTTCGATTCCGTGGACGGAGGAATGATTGCCGCCACGTTCCCCACGCTCCAGCAATGGAAGGCCGGGAAAATGTCGGACGCCGCTCTTTGGCATCAGTGCTTTTTTGATCCTCCGGAAACCTTCAACGAATCGGAGATTTCGGTGAGCCAGCAGCAGAATCGTTGAGTTCCTCACGGGCCGTGCGTGCCAGATTGGTTCAGCGCAGAGTTCAAGGCGAGTTCAGTTCTGAGTTTCGACTTGACTTTCGATAGCCGTAATAGTACTTATGCAATCCTTGAGTACCGGACGGCCTAGTGGGCTGCCCTGTTGTGCTCGACACGGCGAAGTTGTGCGAGTATAACGAAACGAGCGGTACGACAGCCACACCATTGATCTCCTCATGAGCGCGATGACTCAACCGCTGGTTTTATTCCGCAGGCAGGCAACATCTCTGCTGCGCGATTACGCCGAACTGATGAAGCTGCGCGTGACCACTCTGATCGTCATGACAGCATGGTGCGGCTATTACTTCGGCGCCCAGAAAGCGGGAGTATCGTCGCTGTCTTGGGGACTGTTCCACGCATTGCTTGGGATCGGGCTGGCCTCGAGCGGAACCGCCGCGTTGAATGAAGTCATGGAGTACAAAGTGGACGCGCACATGCGCCGCACGGCGCAGCGTCCGCTGCCGACGGGCCGCATGAGCCTGCTGCACGCGACTACTGCGGGCCTCCTCGCTACTTTAGGAGGATCAATCTATCTTGCGATTTTCTGTAATCCCTTGACCGGGGTGCTGACCTTTCTGACGTCTATTGTATATCTTGCAGCTTATACGCCCCTGAAGCGAGTCTCACCAATCTGCACCTTCGTCGGCGCTTTCCCTGGAGCTATGCCCGGAGTTTTAGGCTGGGCTGCAGCGCGTGGCCAACTGGAGTGGGGCACGCTGATTTTATTTGCGATCCTGTTTGTCTGGCAGTTTCCACATTTCTTTTCCATCGCGTGGCTCTACCGCGAAGACTATGCGAGCGGCGGAATCCGCATGTTGCCCGTGGTTGAAGAAGATGGAAGATCTACGGCGCGGCGAATCATCGGCTATTCTTTGGTTTTGATTCCGCTAAGCCTTTTGCCGAGCTTTTTCGGGATGGCGGGAAAGATTTATCTGGTCGGCGCGCTCGTACTTGGCATTGCACTTTTCTATTTCGGTGCGCGCCTCGCGTTCCTGAAGCTGCCCATCAATAGTCCGCGATCGAAAATGATGGCTCGTCACGTGTTGCAGGCTACCGTAATTTATCTTCCATTGCTGTTCGCGCTGATGATGGGCAACTCTTTGCGACCGTGAACGCGCGTAAGATTCCAATCATTGTCAGGCACAGCAAATGTCTGCCCTACTGCCATCGAAATACCTTCGCCGAGAGTGCTGTGCATGCAATAAACACCAGGGCCAGCGCCCCTACGTCGCCCAGGTGCGCCGACCATGCATCGCCCTTCCAAATTCCTTCGAGCAGTGACACCGCGTAGGTTAGCGGCACAACTCTCGCCACTACCTGAAGTGCTGGCGGCAGAGCTGCAACCGGCGCGAAGAGTCCTGAGATGCCGATCATCGGATACAAAATGACAGCACCGATAGGCTGCGCAAAACGGGCGGTGGGAACGATGCTGGCGATGAGAAAGCCCATCGACAGAATGCTGCAGGTGCTGATCAGAAGCGCTAGCGTAAACCCAAACAACGGAACGTGAATGCCGACGGGATAATAGCGTTTGCCCACCAGCACCATTAGAACGAGCGTGGCCGCGGTGAGCAGCAGCTTGACGACTACATGGGCGGTGAGTATGGTCTGCGGGCGCAGCGGAGTGGCGCGAAGCCGTTTGAGAATGCCGCCCTCCCGGTAGATCGAAATGATGGTGACCAGCGAGAGCACGGCACTGATGGTAATCAGGACCGAAGCCAGTACCGGCAGACCGACGCTAATAAAATTGCTGGCGGCCAGTGAAGCCGATGGTTCTCTGTGGCCGACGATACGCCCTGTAACGACAAAGACTAATACCGGAATAGCGATCGTCCCGAACGCGCCCAGCGGCTCGCGGAGGAAAATCTTTAGCTCGATCCATGTCAATTTCCAGAGTCCACGCAGCATCATAAGTAAGCCTAGTCGCGAATCGAATGACCGGTGAGTTTGAGAAAGACGTCCTCAAGGTTAGGGAGAATCGTGCGAAAATCCGTGACCCGGATGCGATTCTCTGAGAGACATTGAATCACCTCGGTGACGAGATCGTCGCCCCGGCCCCGAATCGTAAACTGCGAGTCGCTGCAGGTCACCGCGTCGACTCGCGGGATGGTGCGAAAGCGTTCTGCCGCACTGCCGTCGTCTGTGGCGAGGACCACAGTTCGCTCCGGGCAGTGCCGGTTTACGAGACTCTGCGGCGTGTCGATGTCGATGATGCGCCCGTGCTCGATGATTGCCACGCGGTCGCACAACCGTTCGGCTTCCTCCATGAGATGAGTAGTCAGGAAAACTGTCTTGCCACGCGATCGAATGCCGCGCACCAGATCCCAGATCGCGCGGCGCGCCTGCGGATCCAATCCGGTAGTCAGTTCGTCGAGAAACACCAACTCGGGATCGTTAATCAGCGCGAGCGCTATGAAAAGTCGCTGCTTCTGACCACCAGAAAGGTTCATGAACCAGGCATTCCGCTTGTCGATGAGGCCAAGTTGTTCCAGCAGCCGCTCGCCATCGATTCTCTTCTTCCTATAAAGCGACGCCCACAGGTCAACGGCCTCCCACACTTTGATCCGCTTCTGCAGTTGCGCCTCCTGAAGCTGAATTCCAATCCGCTCTTGCAGCTTGTACACGTCGCTGAAGGGATTAAGACCCAGAACGGAGATGGCGCCCCGGTCAGGCGTGCGCAGGCCCTCGATGCATTCCATCGTCGTAGTCTTGCCTGCGCCGTTCGGCCCGATTAAGCCAAATATCTCACCTTCGTTGACCGCGAACGATACTTCGTCCACCGCCACGGTAGCGCCGTAGGTCTTGCGGACTGCGGAAACTTGAATAACTGGAGGCATGATCGTGACACATCGCACACTCACTAAGCCGCAGCGAGAGTCTACACGTAGGACTCAGTCTAGGTCTTGATAACTCTGATAAACAAGTGTGCGTTGTTCTGGAAGCGAGACGCAAATGCCTCTCATCCCTGTGCGCCTGTTCTCAAGTCCCGCTGTTACAATTCGGGCCGATTGCCGGATTGCCCGGCGCGAGACACGAGGTTCCAGATGAGAAAAATAAGAGTGTGTTCCTTAGTGATTTTCATGCTGATTATGCATTGCCTGGGTTATGCGCAGCAGCGCCGCAAAGTCATCATCAATCAGGACTGTTCTGGCCCGGGCGGCAGCAATATGCAGACGCTGCTGACTTTGATTCAATCTCCGCGAGTGGAAGTGCTGGGCATCACCGTGGTCAGCGGTAATCAATGGCGCGATGAGGAAGTCGCGCATACGCTGCGGTTGCTCGAACTGATTGGCCGCACCGATATCCCGGTAGTTCCCGGAGCCGTATTCCCGCTGGTGCATCGCCGAGATGAAGCTATCTTATGGCAGGCAAGGTACGGGAAAGTCGCGTTCGCCGGCGCCTGGGATGATCGCTGGTGGCATGAGCATGACGTGATTCCGGAGTTGCCTGAAGGCAAACCAACCACCAAGCCGGCTGATGAGGACGCCGCTCATTTCCTGATCCGCATGGTGCACAAGTATCCGCATGAAGTGACGATCTATGAGGGCGGTCCGATGACGAACCTGGCTCTGGCCAATGCGATCGATCCGCATTTTGCAGAACTGGCCAATGAACTGGTCTTTATGGGCGGAAGCTTGAGCCCACAGACAGACGATCTGGAATTCGTCAGCAGCCCACGTCATGAGTTTAATTTCTGGTTCGATCCTGAAGCTGCGAAGAGCGTGTTGGCCGCGCCGTGGAAAAAGATCGTGTGCACGCCGGTCGACATCTCCGTGAAAACCAGAATTACTGACGCGATGATTGCCGAGATCAACAAGAGCAAGAGTCCCGCAGCGCAATATGTGGTGAAATTCTTTATGAAGGATCAGGGCGGTTTCTACATGTGGGATGAACTAGCAGCCGCCGCCTGGATCGACCCCACGCTGATCACTAAAAAAGAAACTCGCTACATGAGCGTGGACATCGACCAGGGCGCTGCCTACGGCAACACACTGACGTGGACGGACAAGGACAACCCCAAACTGGGTGCGCAACCTGTCGAAATCCAGATGGATTTGGATCTGGCAAGATTCAATAAGATGTTTGTGGAACTGATGAAGGCGCCAACCCCGTGACGCTCATCCAATCGCTGCAAGAATCGAGCCCGGAGTGCTGAGCATCCGGGCTCGTAAGGACGGTTCCGTTTATTCGAGCGGAAGCACGAGGAGACCTCCGGCTGGCTGCGAATCGGCCCGTTAGTTTTTAGGCCAAATTGAGCCGGGCATCTTCAAACTCGCCTTTCGCTCCTCCAGCCGTTGCCCGCCAATCCCTGACCGCAGCGGCGCTAAACGGAACCGCCGATCGCTACGCTTACTTCTGCAAGGTGCGAATGTAAGCGATCACTGCCTTCACATCATCAGCGGGCAGGCTCTTCACAGCGGGAGTATGCTTCGCTGTCTCATGGATGGCTTTGGCGAAGTCGTCATCCGACTTCTTCTTGGCCTCATCGGAGATCAAGCTTGGAGCTTTCATTGCCGGCTTGCCGGCCGCATCCGCGCCGTGGCACATTGCGCATTTTGCTTTGAAAGTTGCAGTTCCGTCATCGGCAGCCCATGACAGATTGGGAATCAGCATGAACAAAGCTACCGCAATTGTCATTACCAGCATCACCAGCTTCGTCGTTTTCATGACTTCGTTTTCTCCTTAGTAAGTTTTTTCTCGGATGAAAAAGCATTCTTCGCGCACACGTTGCAAAAGTGAGCTCTGACTTCACCCTTAGGAACTGTATGTAAAAGACCGCAGCAGTTCTTCGCTGCATTGCTGACATTTTCATCGGTAGAGGGGGCGGACGCTGTGACCGGGGTCACCTTAAGTCGTGACCTCAACTGCGGATGCGGAGCCAGGCTCCACATGATACGATTCCCCGGTGAGCGATTCCACTTGCGTCCCAAGCTCCGTAACGGCTGTCCCGGTCGCAAAGGTTATTGCGCGGCACTCCGCCCTGGTCCGCGTTACTCACTGGATCACGACCCTGTGTTTTTTTGCCCTGCTCGTCAGCGGAGTAGAAATTGTGATCTCTCACCCTCGCTTCTATTGGGGCGAGACCGGCAACGATTTGACTCCGACGCTATTCAAACTGCCGATCCCCGCCTCGAGGACTTTGGTGCCGACTGGCTATGGCTACGTGCTTCCCGACCAAAACGGCTGGAGCCGGTATCTTCACTTTCAGGCTGCCTGGGTGGTGGTCTTCACCGGCTTACTTTATTTAATCTCCGGCGTGCTTACGAAGCATTTCTCGAAAAACTTGCTTCCGCAAGGGGCTGATTTTTCGTGGCGGGAGTTCTCGATATCAATCACGAAACATTTACGTTTCGAGCGGCCGAGTCGGGCGGAAACCTGGTCGTATAATCTGATCCAGCGGCTTGCTTATCTGTTCGTGATTTTCGTGTTATTTCCCTTGGTAATCTGGACGGGCGTGGCGATGTCTCCCGCCTTCGTTTCCGCGTTTCCGGCGACGGTCAACGTGCTAGGCGGCCAGCAATCCGCGCGCACGCTGCACTTTTTCGTTTCCGTCGCTCTCCTGCTCTTTCTGATCGTCCATGTCGTGATGGTTTGTCTCGCCGGATTCAAGAGCCGGATGCGCGCGATGATCACGGGACGCGCAGCTACACCTTTGGAGCGCACATGAGCGAACCTTCACAAGCCGAAAGCCGCAAACTTTCACGCCGCAGCTTGATCACGACCGGACTCGCGGCCACTGCGGGAGCATTAGGCCTTGGCGCAGCTGCGCGCTTTGCCCAAAGCTATGGACTGATCCCGCCCGATCACGCCGGAATCTACGGACTCGGCGAAACCCTGACCTATGCTTCTCAGCGGCTGCTGACTAGGCACTCCTTAGCCCGCGAGTTTCTTCGAAGCCAGATTTCAAAGCCTCCATTCCGGAACGAGATGCCGCCGCTGAATGACGCATATAAACGCCTTCAGGCCGGAGGGTTTGCCGACTGGAAGCTTTCCGTTAACGGCATGGTCGCTCAGCCCGCTTCGTTTTCGCTTGATCAGCTAAAGAGCTTCCCCTCGCACAGCCAGATCACCATGCTGCAGTGTGAAGAGGGTTGGTCCTATATTGCGGAGTGGATCGGCGTTCCTCTATCTCGCATTCTGGAAAGTGTCGGAATCCATCCTCAAGCCAGATACGTTGTTTACACTTCGATTGATCCTGAATGGTGGGAGAGCATCGATATGGCGGACGCGATGCATCCGCAAACTTTTCTTGCCTATGGGATGAATGGCGGTGAACTACCGTTAGGCAACGGCGGACCGCTTCGTCTGCGCGTTCCGCGGCAACTCGGCTACAAGAGCGTGAAATTCGTCACTCAATTGACGGTTACCGACAGCATGAAAAAATTCGGCAAAGGTCTAGGCTCAGCGTCTCCCGAAGGAGGCTACGCCTGGTACGCTGGCATTTGATAGATGATCTGAAAATTTCAGCGCCCGCGCACGCTTACCAGTTCGGTCCCCACCGGAACGCCGCGAGCGATCTTTACTCGCACTAGGGCCTCAAACGGTTTTATTTGTTCGCCGCCGGAATGGGGAATCAACTGCAACAATTTTTCCACTGACTCCTGCCGGCAAACAAATTCCACTGCGCCTTGCGTTCCGAAAGTGGTCGTTCCCGCCAGAATCATTACGTACCGCCCCGATCCTATTCCCGGCACCAGTCCCACCACAGCATAATCTTCGGTCTGCGGAACATCGGACGGAGTAGCAAGGTAGCTGCCAGCTTCCCCCGGCTTCGGGTGCCTGTTCACTACCGAAAGATCGCCCTGCCGCGGTCCTGATGCGACTCTCTGAAAAACGAATTCCTGCGTGCCCGGGATGTCGCGTAACGAAAGGTTTTCCGACGGAGAGCCGACAAAGATCAGGTTGTTACTCTTCACGTCGTCCAGCGAAAACAAGCTTCCGCGTTTCACCCGCACTCTTTGTCCCAGCGTGCTGAAGGCATCGTCGAGCGCGTGGATGGCCAACACCTCGCCCACGCCCGTGTAATGGTCGTACACTGTGCTCTTGGAATCCTGACCCGACTTGTAGTAACGCATGCCGGTCTCAGGCCGCCCCACGAAAGCCGCATTGCTGAAGATTACCCAAGGCTCTTCCGCTGCCGAGGTAAAGGGTTTCCAGAAGTCGGCGAGAGGTCCCGTGGTCCGATCGACGTCGGTCTTCGCCACCGCGGATTCCGGCGCTCTACGATTCCGCAGCACACTTCCCAAAGCGATCAGCGAGACGATGAGGGCTACCAGCAGCAAGACCCCGGCGATTCGCCAACGTGCTGGCACAACCTCGACCACAACGCTCGCGGGCGCCTCGCGCAGAGGCACGGTCTGTGGCGCAGTCGAGGAAACGACAGGCTGCGCCTCAACAGAGCGTGCCTCAAATGTAAGGTGATAACTGCCCTTCGGAATCCTCACCACGATGTGGTCGGTTGCGCCGTCGCCAGCGTAGTACTCCGCCAGTTTCAGACGAAGGCGTCCGACTTGCACTCGGATAGTAGAGTCTGACTGCGGATCGAAGTCCGCATGTCGACCGTACACCTCAGTGGCAATCTGATATTCCTTCAGTGGCGCGTCGGGATGCTCAATGGACTGTTTCGCGAGATATTGCAGAAGACGGCACAGCGACTCCGAACCTCGCAGGCTATGACTCTTAATAATGATATCTATTTCTTGGAAGAATTCTTCCGGTGAGGGCGCAAAAGTGTTTGTCACAGCCATATAACACTCGCGTAACAGGAACCGTATCCTGATGCAACTACGGCATTTTACTCCGGTAACCGTACGGAAACATAGTGAAACGTCCGCTTCTAATCGAATTGTACTAAAACATGCAGTTCTCTACCGGGCGTGTGGAAAGTCCAATCTCCCACCCACCAATTTTGGAGGCGACATTTTGAGGATCAAATTCTTTACCCTTCTGCTTCTCGTGCTTTGCTTAGCTGGCTTGGCTCTCGCTCAGACCGATACTGGTCGTCTCTTCGGAACAATCACCGATTCATCGGGTGCCGTCGTCTCCAATGCGACCATTAGCGTCACCGAAGTCGCGACCGGCCGGGTGGTAACGGCGACAACGGACGCTTCCGGGAACTACTCCGTCGCTGCGTTGCCCGTTGCAAAGTATCACGTGGAAGTGAAGAAGGAAGGGTTTAACTCAGAAAGCGCGGACATCGCCATCGAGGTCTCCCAAGTCCTCGAAATCAGTTTGAAGTTGAAACCTGGCTCTTCCTCCACCAGCGTAGACGTGACGGGCGAAGTTCCGATTGTGGATACATCCACGTCGAGCGTCGGCGAAGTGATTCAGGGACGTCAGGTGGTGGATCTCCCGTTGAATGGCCGCAACTTTACGGCGCTGGCCTTGCTGACCCCGGGCGTCAGCCGCGGTGCTTACGCCAATAACGCAGCCGGCATCGGGCCTGGGGGGGCGGCAGCCGAGACTTGGCGCAACTACGATTCGGGTGGAGGTGCGCTGGCGGTAAACGGCCTGCGCCCTCAGGCTAATAATTATATTATGGACGGCATCGACAACAACGAATCACTGGTGAACTCGATCGTGATCTTCCCGGCGATCGAAGACGTAGCGGAGTTCAAGACAACCACCAACGTCGCGCCGGCGGAGTTTGGACGCGCCGGAGGCGCGGTCATCCAAGTGGCTACCAAGTCCGGAACCAACCAGATACACGGCGCAGCGTACTGGTTCAATCGTTCCAAGATCGCCGCCGCGGATGTCTTCCAGTACACTACGAATCCCCAATGTACCTTCCTCGGCGAATCAGGCTGCGTGGCCCTTCCATCGCTAAGCCGAAATCAGTTCGGCGCGGCCCTGGGCGGCCCCATCTGGAAAAACAAAGTGTTCGCCTTTGTGGATTACCAGGGTTGGCGCCAGGTTTTTCCGGCTAGCGCTTACACCACCCACGTACCAACGGCGCTCATGCGCACCGGCGATTTCACCGAACTGTGCGGCGGTGCGGCCAATTGTGCGACAGCGTATCTTAGCCCTGCTGCTAATGCCACAAGCCTCCCTTACTCAGGACTGCCGGGATGCAGCGCCGCTATGGCAGCCAATCCAAATGCGTTTGTTTCTTCTGGCGGACTGAACGCTGGGTACGTCTTCGACCCGCAGACTTGTCTGCCGTTCGGTTGGAACACTGGCACCGACTCGCCCGGTCCAACCATCAACATGATTCCGTCCGGCAGCCAGATTGGACCCGGGATCAGTTATCTGAACTTGTTTCCTCTCCCCAATATCACGGGGGCGAACGTCGCGACGAACGACGCTAACTTTAGCCAACCACAAGTTCAGGTCATCAATGAGAACGACTACGACGCGCGCCTGGACTTCGTGGCCACTTCAAAGGACACAATCTTTGGCCGTTACAGTCTGGGCACGGATTTCCTGAATGGCACGGAAATACTGAGTGACTCCACCCACAACTTGCCCGTCGGCGGCGGTACCAACCCGTCACATCCGCGTCAGGTTGCCACAGGCTGGACCCACATCATCAGCCCCACGATCATCAACGAATTTCACTATGGCTGGATGCGGGATCTTCTCGGTTACCAACAGCCTAACGGCAGCGTTCCGACGGCGGCCAACATCGGCATCCAGAATGCCAATACTTCTCCGCTGCTCGGCGGTTTCCCCATCATCGGTGGATGGTATGGAAACATCAGCTACGTCGGTGATGGCGGCCCCTATCTCGTGATCGAGCCCACCCAGCAGTTCAGCGATGCGGTGACCTGGATCAAGGGAAAACACAGCTTCAAATTTGGCGCCAGCATTATTCATCGCGATGTGAACTGGGATCAGGGAAATGACGCCAAGGGTTATTTCTGGATCGACGATGGCAACTTTGGCGCGTATCCAGTTGCATCCTCTGGCCACGGAACCTTCACAGGCTTTGAGACTTCCGAACTGCTTGCCGGGTTCATGGGCGCCTACTCGTTTGGCGCATTTAGCGGGTACTTTCAGACCCGTAGCTGGGAGAATGGCTTCTTTGCCCAGGACGACTGGCGCGTCAACCACAGGTGGACGCTCAACCTTGGCCTGCGTTATGACCTGCTCACCTGGCCGACCGAAGCCAGCAACCATCAGTCCAACTTCAATCCCGCCACGGGAGAACTGGTCGAAGCCGGAACAGCCGCAGCCTCTGCTGGGGGATACAACAGTGCTCTCATTAACACGCCGAAGCATGACTTCGGCCCCCGCATCGGATTTGCCTGGGATATATTCGGGGATGGTAAGACTGTGCTGCGCGGCGGGTATGGGCTGTTCTATTATCTGGACCGCGGCGGCGTTGGCAACGAGCTTTCCAACAACCCGGACTACAACGGGACTTCGACGGTTTATGCCTGTCCGACGGCGACGACCTGCGGAAGCGGCTACCGGATTGCATTCACGGGACAAGCACCCTTGGGAGACAACAACCCGGCCGATGCCACGGCGCCCCTCCCGCCGAAAACTGGCGGAATCGCCCCTGACGCGGTGGCCAGCTCCAACAACGTCATTTACTACCCCAAGAACAGCCCCAATTCCCACATCCAGGAATGGAACCTTCAGATCGAGCGTTCCCTGGACAGCAAGACGTCGCTGGACGTGGCCTACGTAGGAACGAAAATGAGCAATCTCGCCACCACCTTCAACGCCAATGAGAACGTTTTTGGCACTGGTTGTACCGGCTGTCCTGCAGCCACAAGTTGGTTCCCGGTTGGGGGCGCGATCAACCCGAATGGTGTTGGAGCTATCAACGCTACGGAGATGATCGGGAGCGGAGACTACAACGCTCTGCAGGTTAAAGCGACACGCCGCATGAGCGGCGGGCTCCTGCTGACGGCGGCCTACACCTGGTCGCACACCCTGGATGACTCTCCCTCTGCATTCGGCACATCCGGCGGCGTCATCATAGGAGCTAACGGGACGCCGCTGCTGAATTTTGAGCGTGGCAACGCGGACACCGACCAGCGCCAGCTCTTTACCTTTAGCTCCATCTATGAGCTACCCTTCGGGCGGGGAAAAGCTTTCGGTAACGATGCCCCGAGGGCAGTGAATTACGCGCTGGGCGGCTGGCAGTGGAACAACGTGATTCTGAAAGCCACCGGTACGCCAATGGATATTACGGGGGCACCGACCGGCAATGGCCGTCCGGATTACAACGGTGGCTGCAAGACGAACGTCTCGTTCCATGTCTGGATCGCTTGCCCAGCAGGCGCCTTCACAGCTCCTGCTGGTCCGTTTGGGCAAGGCGATCTTGAACGCAATGCTTTCCCGGGTCCGGGAACCTTCAGTTGGGACATGTCCCTCGTAAAAAATATTCCGATCAAAGGGAGGGTGACGGCCCAGTTGCGCGCCCAGCTCTACAACGTGACCAACACGCCGCAGTTCCAGAACCCGGATAGCAGATACACCGACACGGTGAGCAACGGCAGCGGCTTCGGTCAGTTGCTCAGTGCTCGGGTAACCCCGCCGAACCGCGAGCTTGAACTTGCGTTACGTGTGTCCTGGTAACCAACAGCCTCCGGGAGACGCTTGAGACAACTCTCAAGCGTCTCCTGATTCCTCGGTCGAGTTAATTTTTTCCTTTCCCGGTTTCTTGCTCCGCGCTGTTCGGTTGGTCTGCCTCATTCGGAGTCCTGCTAACGTCATGAGAAACAAACGTGCCCTCGCGCTGTCTCTGATCCTAGCGTGCCTTCTGACGCTGCAAGCGTTGCCGCAATCCAACGCGATCGCCGGAAAAGATCCAATCGTTCGCAAAATCGAACCGCCGAACTGGTGGGTAAACTACACGCCAACGCTCACCTTGTTGCTCACCGGCGAAAACCTGAGGGGTGCCCGCGTCGAGAGTCTGAAGAAGGGGCTGACCGTGCTCGGCTCCGAAGCTTCTGCCAATGGACATTATCTTTTCGTCCACCTGCAACTCAGTTCGCATCTGCCGGCAGGAACCGTTCCCCTGCGTCTCAACACATCAGTAGGATCGACTACGGTCCCGCTGCCGCTGCTGGCTCGCGCAGACTCCCACGGACGCTTCGAAGGCTTTTCTCGCGACGACGTAATTTACCTCATCATGCCTGACCGCTTCGCCGATGGCGATCCGTCGAACGATCGGCCCGTAGGTTCGACTGGCGCCGGTTCCGAGGTTGCAAAATACGACCGCAACAGCCCTATGGCATATCATGGCGGCGACCTGCGTGGCATTCGCGAGCATCTTGGATATCTGCACGATCTCGGCGTGACCACGCTATGGCTTACTCCGGTATGGAAGAACACCAACTCCGATTACCATGGCTACCACGTCGTCGATTTCTACGCCCTCGACGACCACATGGGCTCGATGGCCGAGTATCAGGCGTTAGTTGCCGATGCGCACCGGCTCGGCATGAAGGTGCTGATCGATTACATAGTGAATCACACCGGCCCTCAGCATCCGTGGGCCAACGATCCACCGACGCCAACGTGGATTCACGGCACGCCCGCGCATCATCTTGATCCCTCTTATAGTTTCAACGGGCTGGTCGATCCGCACTCTTCGCCTCGCGAGTATCGCAACACGCTCGACGGTTGGTTCGCCGGCAGGTTACCTGATCTGAATCCAGACGATCCCGCACTCGCTCTCTACTTGGCGCAGAATTCAATGTGGTGGACCGAGATGGCGCAATTAGATGGCTTCCGCCAGGACACTTTCCCTTACTCCACTCGCCAGTTCTGGAGTGGATGGCACGAGCGAATGCGCCAGGTCTATCCGCAACTCAACGACATCGGCGAAGTATCCGACACCGATTCGACGATCACCGCATTCTTCGAAGGAGGACGCAAGCAGTTCGATGGCGTGGACTCAGGACTCGCGACCGTTTTCGATTTTCCGCTCCGCCACGCCTTGCAAGAGGTGGTCATTCATGGTGCGCCGATGAAGACGCTCGTCGAGGTCCTTCGCCATGACGACCTTTATCCCCATCCAGAAATGTTGGTAACCTTCATCGGAAATCATGACGAAACGCGCTTCGTCAGCGAAAAAGACAGCAACCCAGCCAAACTCAAAGCCGCATTTGGATTGCTGCTGACCCTGCGCGGGATTCCACAAATTTATTCCGGCGACGAAATCGCAATGCCCGGCGGCGCCGATCCCGATAACCGGCGCGACTTTCCGGGAGGCTTTCCCGGCGATCCGCATGACGCTTTCACCGCCGGCGGCCGCACTCCCGAACAACAAGACGTATTCGGCTATGTGCAGTCGCTGCTAACTTTGCGCAAGAACCACCCCGCGCTGCGCACGGGAAAGCAGTGGCACATCGGATGGGACGACACCTACTACGCTTTCCTGCGTGAGACGCCGGAAGAAAAACTGCTCGTTGTTTACAACAATGCTCCGAAGACAGTCGCTCTCGAAATTCCCGTTGCAGACACGCCGCTGGAAACCGCTCACCAATTGCAGACCCTGTTCGGGGACAGCGCGGCTGAGCCTGTGGGCGCCAAAGTGCGCGTCTCACTGCCCGCTCAGACAATCTCCGTGTTCCGCGTGCGGTAGGTCGCAACCATCGCAGCGTTACTTAATGGAAATATCCGGCCAGCGAGTATTGACTTTTATTCGTCGCCGCTGGAAGCTGGATCTTGTTTTGCAATTTGTCGGGGGTTCGCCGCAGTGATACGTAGTGTCTGGCGTCCAAATCGTTTTTCCATAATTCTCCTCTGTGCGGCGCTCCTTTACGCCGCAACCGCCATTCAGGCGCAGGACACAAGCCATCCTGCCGAGTCTCCGCTTATGCGGCAAGTACAGCAGGCGCTCAGTCTCGACGAGCACGGCGACAGGCAAGGGGCAATGAAGCTTGTCGTTCACTTGCTTGAGCAGCATCCGAATTTCGAACCGGCAATCAAGCTGAAAGGGCTGTTGCTGGAGGAGGCTGGCCGCACGTCGGAGGCAGCAGCGGCCTATGAAGAGGCGTTAAAGCTCGCACCCAACGACACAGATGTCCTGCTGAAAACTGGCGCCTACAAACTGGCGGCGGGACAAAAGGAAGAAGCCATCAAGCTGTTGCAGCACTGCGTCAAGATTCTTCCGGGCGACGGAGACGCCCAGTATTATCTCGCGCAGGCCTATCACCTGAATGGGCAGGACGACCTCGCGCTCCGCGCCATCAAGATAAGTTTGAAAGCCGAGCCCGACAATTCATCGGTGTGGCAGAAGTACGGCGAACTGCTGTGCGTTTCAGAAGATTGCGAGACGGGGTTAAAGTGGCTGCTCAAGGCGCAGCACGCGGATGCGACCCTCCCCCGGATCGATTACGACATTGCTGTGACAGATTTGAAATTGATGGATCTTGCCGGGGCCGCGCAGTATGGCGCGCGGGCAGTTAAATCCCAGCCCGACGATGTAAAAGCCCTGGAACTGTTGGCCACCGCGGACACAAAGCTTGCCCAATGGCAAGAGGCGAAGACCGCATTCGAACGCATCCTCGCATTCAAGCCCAACGATGTGGATTCGCTCTTCGGCCTCGGCCAGTGCGAACTCGAACTGAAAAATTATCCCGCCGCCGTGGAGAAGCTGCAATTGGTGCTGCGTCTCGCTCCAACGCGCCTGTTGGCGCATTTCTATCTGTCGCGTGCGTTCGCCGCGATGGGCAAGACCGCAGACGCGCAGCACGAGGCGGCACTCCATCAGCTAATGATGGAGCAGATGACGTTCGTGCGTTCCGTGGAGAGCGAGGAAAATGAAATTCCCATTGAACTTCAAGCCTATCAACTGCTCGCCGAGCATCGCGAAGAGGATGCGTTGCAGCTCTATCGAGATCGATTTAAAGGAACCGCTGCAACTACAGCCGATGCGTATGTGTTCGTCGGGAAGTTATATCTCGGATTGGGCGACAAAGAAGATGGCCTGCGCAGCCTTCATCGCGCGCTGCAACTTCAGCCCACCGTTCGAGGCGCTCATACCTATGAGGGAATACTGGCGCTGAAATTGGGGGACCTGAGCGGCGCCGAGGATCATTTTAAGGCGGAACTCGCCAACGACCCGAACTATCAGACCGCGATTGCCGAGATAGGCGAGGTCCGATACCACCAGGAACGATGGGCCGACGCGGCAGAACAACTGGCGAAGTCCAGAACCATGACTCCGGAATTGCTCTACATGCTTTGCGATTCCTATTTCCACATCGGAAAAGTTCCTAATGCCGACTTGACCGCCGAAACCGCGGCGGCATACGGCAGAAACAAGCCCGAAGTGATGAAAGACCTTATCGATCTTCTCAACCGCAATGGCCAGTCAGACCTTGCGAACCGCCTGTCGGCCAATCTTCCGCAAAAATAAAGTGCAGAAAAAGCGCAACTCATGGCGCGCTCTCCATCACCGTGAGTATCTGATCCACTTTCACGTTCTTCAAAACTTGCTTGATGCGGCTCGGCCACGTGAGTTCAATGTTATCGATGACCCCAGCCGAGCCCAGACCAAAATGTACTCGCTTATCACTGGAAGAACTGTAGCCCACGGCGGTTGTCGCCTCGTTGTTCTGAACGCCGCGAGAAGTTGTGACCTTGATCTTTGTGCCCAGGCCATCATGGTTTGACTTGACCCCGACCAGCTTTAGAATGATCCAATGGTTGCCGCCGTTTTGAGCACCCGAACGGTTCATCCATATTTCCGGCGGACCATTCAAGACCGTGACCACGGCATCGATCTTGCCATCGTTGTTCAGGTCGCCGAAGGCCGCACCGCGATGCGCAGCCGGCACGGAAAAAGATGTCCCTGCTTTTGAACTCACATCCTCGAAGACCATGCCGCCTTTGTTGCGAAACACGCTATTGGGAAGCGCAAACGGCCGGTGCGCCAACTCCATGGCATTATCCAGAATGTCTGCGTTGGCGGTGAACAGGTCTTTGTTTCCGTCATTATCAAAATCGAAAATCCCCGTTCCCCACGCCGTCGAGCGACTGGTCAGGGCACTCAGCCCTGCCGTCGCCGTGACATCTCGAAATTCTCCGCCCCCCTGATTCTTGTACAGTGGAAACGCTTCCCCGAACATTGCTGTCTCAAAGATGTCAGGCTTTCCATCATTGTCTATGTCGCGAAAATCTGTCCCCATGCCAGCGATGGCTTTGCCGAAGGCGTTGTACGCGACTCCGGCAGTCAGCGCGACATTGGTGAACGTGCCGTCGCCGTTGTTGTGAAGAAGATAATTCTCGAAGGTGTCGTTGGAGATAAAAATATCGGTGAACCCATCGTCGTCATAGTCAGCAAACGCTAATCCCATTCCTTTGCCGACATACTGCGAAATGTGGGACTGCTCCGAGACGTCAGTAAAAGTTCCGTCGCCGTTGTTGTGATAAAGAATGTTCGGCGTTCCCAGAAAATCGACCGGCGAGCAGTAGGCCGGAATCCCTTGCTGCACGCAGCGCGCCGCAGTTTTGATGTTGTAATTAAGATAGTTCACCACAAACAGATCCAGCCGCCCATCGTTGTCGTAATCGAACCATCCTGCGGCTACCGACCATGCTTTGCCGATCTTTGGCACCATGCCACCAACGCCCGCCTTCTCGGTCACGTCCGTAAAGGTGCCGTCGCCATTGTTATGGAAAAGCTGGTTGCGGTTGACGCCGGTTACGTAAAGATCGACAAATCCATCGTTGTCGTAGTCGCCGGCGGCAACTCCCATAGAGTAGCCAACGCCCTGCAGGCCGGCCTTTTCCGTTACGTCTGTGAAAGTGCCGTCCCCGTTGTTGCGGAAGAGCCGGTTGGAATAACTGGGATCGTTTTTTTCAAGCGAGGGGATCGCCGCGCCGTTCGTAAAGAAGATATCCAGCAAGCCGTCGTTGTCGTAATCGAAGAGCGCTACTCCTCCAGCCATGGTTTCAAACGTATAGCGCTGCGGACTGACGCTGTTCTTCAGCTTGAACTTGATCTTCGATTTTTCGATGACGTTCTCAAATTGGATCGGTCCGGCTGCTTCTGTTTTCTTTGCTGATTCTTTGGCGGTCGGCGTTCGGCTGCGCTGGGTTGCCTGATGCGGCTCTTGAACGGGCGCGGCCGGTGAAGCTTGAGCGGGGCTGAAAAAGCTCCATAGCAGGCAGGGCGCCAGCGAAAGAGCAAGAGCGATTTCGGTGCGCCGTGTGTTCAAATCAGCCGAGTCCAACCCAATAAAAATCACGCCAGCGCAGAGAGTAGCACAGGCATCAGCATCGGTCGATCTGCGGAATCAACTTCATTGCGAAGCTTCCAATTCTTCCACCGCCACGCGTGCTTCTTCCAGATTCGGATCAAGATCGAAAGCCCTCTGATACGAGATTAACGCTTCCGGCACACGTCCCGCAGCCCGCTCCAGTTTCCCCAGTTGAAGATAGAGCCTCGCGTCCGGATGCGCAGCAGCCGCGCGAGAAAGCGCCGTGATCGTTTCCTCCAGCGACGGCATTTTCTCTTCTTTATCGACGCGGGCAAGGCCCTTCAGGGCATCCTGATCGCCGGGATCAATCTTCAAACATTCGTTGTAATCGTTGCGCGCAAGATCGAATTGGCGCAACGCCCGGTGTACTCCCCCGAGGTTGATTAATGCCCTCTTCCTCAAGAACTTGCTGTGCGTCACCTGCAGCGCCGTCTGATATTCCTGAAGGGCCTGCTGCATATTCCCTTGCGTCTCGCGGCAAAATCCGAGGTCGATGTGTCCGAGCGTGTCTTCCGGATTGATGCGCACGGCGTTCTCGAAATGAATTCGCGCTTCTAAAGAGCATTTTTGCCCGGCCGTCCGGAATGCCTCCGCCAGCACTGCCGTCCCCACAATATCCTCCGCAACATAATTGTCTGGAGTCACTTGCAAGGAATGGCTAAATAAGACGAAGCTACTCTCCCAATATTGCAGCTGCCTTCGAGTCAGAAAAGATAGTGCGAGCAATACCGCGCAAGCTGCCGCTGCGCTCCAGCGTGGCTCGATTCCTCTTGCTTGCGCTAGGTCCGCGAGGCCCCACACGGCAGCGACGAAGAGGCCTACATAAGGCAGATAGGCATATCGATTGGCCATCCCCTGCTCGCCCACCTGAACGATCCCGATCATCGGCACCAGCGTCCCCAAGTACCACAACCACCCGAATAACAGATAAGGTCGCAACCGCGGCTCGCGCCACACCAGAATGCTGACAGCAGCCAGAAACGCCAGGCACAAAATCGCCTGCCAAATCGCCAGCCGTGAGCCCTCTGGTGCATAGAAAACCGAAAGGTGTACCGGCCAGATAAATTTCCATAAATACATGACGTAAGAAAAAAGGGCGTTCACCACGCGGTCTTTCAGCGGGAAAGCTTCCATAGTTTTCATGGCCAGCCGGCGCTGCGCGATCACTGTGACGACGCAGCTCGCCGCGCTGAGCGCAAACAGCGGCAGTTTTTCTCTGAGCAATCGAAGCGGCGAAAACTGAGGCAATGACAACTGCGTCTCTGCAGGAGATTGCCCATCCTTGCTTCCCTGCAGATTCATCCGCTGCAGCGGCCAGTAATCCATCAACAGCAGAATGAACGGAAACGTCACTACCATTGGTTTAGCCGCAAGCGCCAGCGCATATAGAGCGTTTACGCAGGTGCCCCGGCCGATACTAGGTTTACGCGCGTACCAGAAATACGCCCACAGTGCGAGCAGCATCAAGAACATGCTCAACACCGTTTTCCGCTCGGCCACCCACGCCACACTTTCAACATTGACCGGATGCAATCCAAACAGTGCGGCCACCATGAGGCTGCGCCCAATTTTTCCCGTCATGCGCCACAGCGGCAGAAACAAAATTACCGCGTTTATGGCGTGCAGCAACAGGCTCGTGAAGTGATGCCCTCCTGCATCGAGGCCGAAAACTTCACAATCGAAAGCGTGCGACATCCAGGTCAGCGGATGCCAGTTTGAAAACTCCATGGAAGTCAGCGCCCAGCGAAAGGTCCCAAGCGTAAGCCCTTGCTGCACTTGGTGGTTCTGGCTGACGTAATCCACATCGTCGTAAATGATGAAGGGATGATTCAACACCGGCAAGTAGACGGCAAAAGTTACAACCACGAGCAGCAGGCAAAGCACCCACGTACGCCACTGATCGTCTTTTCGAGAGCGCTGTGCAGCAACGGCCGCTTCGTGACGCTCTTGCCGGGGCGAAGATCCCGCCTTGCGTGAGATTGTTTTCTTAGGCATTGCGCCAGTGCGGGAATATCTTCACTCCGCCGCTGTCACTCCTTGCCGTCCGAAACAAACAGGCTGGATCCCTGATAGTAAGCGGTGGCGCTGGCGGCGTATCGCATCATCGGCAAAATGCGCCGGAAGAATCTTGAAAGCGACAGTGCGATCCAGGCGCGTGTCCCGCGCCCGGTACACTTCCCCCATTCCACCAGCACCCAGCGGAGCAACGATCTCGTAGGGTCCCAGTCTCGTTCCGTTCGCCAACGCCATGGATGCTGCCGATTATAGGCGCTTGGTCCAACGTTATATAGTGGTTTACGCCTGCCGTGAATCCAGTAATGTCGCTGCTCCGCAAACTCGGTTCGACTTGCGTTCTGCTTGCGGTTGTCTTGCTATTGGTGCCCGCAAAGGCCGGTGTGGCTTTGCAAGCTGTGGATCAAACCGCCGCGCCGAGTGGTATCTCGTTGCCCACGGATGTTCGCGTGCAATCGCCCGGCTGGTGGCCCACGAAAGGCGACGCCTCACGCGACAGTTATATTGGCGCGGCGGCCTGCGCGAAGTGCCACGCTTCGAAGGTTGCATCCCAGAAAACAAATGCCATGGCCCAGGCCGCAACCCGAACCGCTGACTCGGAGATTCTGCGCCAGCATGATCGCTTCACTTTTCGCCTGGGACCTTACAACGAGGAGATCGTTACCAAGGGCGAAAAGAGCGTTCTGACAGTCAGCGATGAAGCGTCATCTCTGTCTGCGGATTTACTTTGGGCATTCGGCGTCGGCCACGTGGGGCAGACTTACATTTATCATAGAAACGGCAGCTACTACGAAAGCCAGCTCAGCTTCTATGCATCGACGCAGAGCCTGAACATAACTCCGGAGCACTCGCTTGCCGTTCCCGGCAATATTGAAGATGCCGCCGGCCGCCGGCTTACGCCTGCCGAAACTCGCCGATGTTTTAGCTGCCATACGACGGCTTCTGTTGCCAAAGACCAATTCGATGCGAATGCCGCCGTGCTCGGTGTCACCTGCGAAGCCTGCCATGGACCCGGAGCCAACCATGCCGCGGCAATGAATTCGGGAATGCAGGAGCAGGGCGAACTCATGATTTCGAATCTGAGCCGGCTTGATCCGGTGGATTCAGTAGATTTCTGTGGCGCTTGCCATCGCACCTGGGAAGATGTGGTCGCGAACGGATTCACTGGAGTTGGAGTTTATAACGTTCGCTTTGCGCCTTATCGTCTGGAAAACAGCAAGTGCTGGCGCAAGCCGGATGCACGCCTCACGTGCGTGGCCTGCCACGATCCCCATCAACCTCTGGAGCACGAGGCGGCGGCATACGATTCGCGTTGTCTGCAATGCCACGTTACGCAGGCGAAGGCCAAGAAAGATGCCGACCATCCTGGCCCGGCTTGTCGCGTGAGTACGAAGAACTGCACAAGTTGTCACATGCCTAAAATCGTGACTCCTGTTCAGCACTCGACCTTCACTGACCACTGGATTCGGATTGTCGTGCCCGGCAAGCCGTATCCCAATTAATTAGCCTGCGTGTGTCTGACTTAGGCAGGCATTACTCCCATTTATCCTGGCCTTCATGAATCGTGATGTAACGGTCGATGGGAAGATTGGTAAGGCGCTGCTTTAGTCCACTGGGCTGAGGCCAAGTGATTTCGAGCCAATCGATTTTCGCTCGTTTGCCGATGCCCAGCACCAGGCGCGGATCATGCGAAGAAAGATAACTGCCTCCGCCGACCTTCATGCGGCTTCTTTTCAGATCGCCTGCCTGATAACTGACGCGGGCGCCGACGGCATCAATGTTCGCCTTTTTGCCGACCAGTTTCAGTCCAAGCCAGTGGTTCTGGCTACCGACGTTATTGCGCAGAAGTACGGGCGCTTCGTTGTTGCACGAAATCAAAACATCAACTGCTCCGTCATTGTTGAAGTCTCCCAGGGCCAATCCCCGCGCCGACATTGGATTGGAGAATGCCGGCCCGCTTTCCGCACTCACGTTCTTCAATCCATTTCCTGCATTGTGGAAAAGCAGGAGAGATTCGCGATACTTCACGTTGTCGTAAATTTTTTCGATGAGGTCGTCGGGATGCCCGTTGGCAATGATCAAGTCCAGGTCGCCATCGTTGTCGTAATCGAAAAACTTTAATCCCCAACCACTCATTAGCTTGGTGGCATTGGCGATGCCCGAGGGCGCGGCGATATCGTCGAAGGTTTCGTCGTGCCGGTTCTGGTAGAGACCGAAAAATTCATAGTTGAGATTGCTGACGAATAAATCCATCCAGCCATCCTGGTTGAGATCGGCGGAGTCCACGCCCATCCCTGAGCGCGCCTTTCCACCTTCTCCGAAAGCCACGCCGGAGGTGAATCCAACCTCCTCGAAGCGCTTGCCTCCTCGATTCATGAACAGGAAATTGGCAACCGTATCGTTGGCTACGAAAAGGTCCATCCACCCATCATTGTTGATATCAGTCGCGACCACTCCCCAGGATTTCCCCGGGTTATCCGCGATTCCCATCTTCTGGCTGACGTCGGTAAACGTGCCGTCTCCGTTGTTGTGAAACAGCCAGCTCGCCATCGGCGTGTAGATGCGCGGATAGCAGTATTCATTGAGTCCCTTGATCGCGGGGATGTTCGGCGCGCTACAGTTATGATGTTTCGATTTGTCGAAGTCCACGAAACGCGCAACGAACAGATCGAGCCGGCCATCGTTATCGTAATCGAACCAGACCGCGCTTGACGCCCATCCCGGGGCCGCCACGCCTGCCTGCTCCGTCACATCGGTGAACGTGCCATCGCCATTGTTCCGATACAAGATGCTGCGTCCGTATTGCGTAACGTAAAGATCGGGAAAGCCGTCGCCGTTGTAATCGCCTACGGCTGCGCCCATGCCGTAGCCTCCGCCTGTAACACCAGCCTTCTCGGTGACGTCAGTGAATGTGCCGTCGCGGTTGTTGCGGTAGAGCGCGTTTCGCAGAGGCTGCGCGGGAGTGAAGATGTCGCTCTTGCCGCTGTTGACCAGGTAGATGTCCATCCAGCCGTCGTTGTCGTAATCGAAAAATGCGCAGCCAGGTCCGGTCGACTCCGGCAGATATTTTTCAGGCGAGAGTCCGGCGGTATGCACCCAGGTGATCCCGCTCGCGGAGGCAGGGATTTGTGAGAAAGGATAAGAAACAGGATCGGCGGCAAGCGCGAAGCGCGATACTGACGGCAGAAGTAATGTTCCGCCCAAGAGTTTCAGAAATTCTCTTCGTCTGGAGGAACTGATTCCGGCGGGGCGAGTTGCGACGAGGCCGGACCGTCGCGACATTGCTACTTCGGCTCCGGCGCCTGCGAGTCGGGAGCCTGCTGCTTCTCCTGCGCGATGGCGGCTTTGCGCTTCACCGCTTCCAGCGCCTCTGCCGTTTGCCGTTGTAGCGCGGCCTCACGGTTGGCATCATCGCGGCGTCCCGCTCCGGCATAGGCGAAGGCCAGCTGATAATGTCCACTGGGACTATCCGGGGCAAGTTTTTCGTACGCCTCCAGTGCGGGAATCGCCTCAGCAAACCGCTTCGCCGAATTCAGCGCCGTTCCCAGTCCAAGGTAAGCCTCGGAGAAAGTGGTATCGAGCTTGGTGGCGCGAGTAAAATGCTGAATCGCCGTCGCGGAATCTTTGGCGTCCGCAGCCAGCTGGCCGAGAACATATTCAGCCGCGGCATTCCGCGGATCGATTTCGAGTTCCTCCTCGAAATTTTTCTTCGCCTGCTCCACTTCGACAGCGGCAGGTTGCGGCTTCGACAGCAGCGTACGCCCCAGTCGCGCGTGAATTCCGGGCAGCATGGGATTGATTTCCAGAATCCTGCGGTACTCCACGCCCGCCTCGTCCCACTTGCCCTGCATTTCCAGCGCCTCGGCGTTCAACTCGTGAACCTCATAAGAAAACGGCGCATCGCGCGCGAGATCCTGCGAAGAGCGCATCGAGAGGTCCGAGTAGGCATGGGTGGCTGCATACAGCACTTCAGGATCATGGGGGAAGTCACGGCTGAGCACGACCAGAAACTCCAGCGACTCATACGGTACGTCGTGCGTCATCGCGCAGTGCAGGCCATCGAGGCCGACGCGCTTCTTAAGATCGTGACTCGCGGTTTGGTGAATGGCTTTGCGCAGCAGCGGCAGCGCCTCCGTGCAGTGTCCGCTCTCCGCAAGCTTAGCCGCTCGTTCTCCGTCAGAGCCTGCGGGGGGCGCAGCCTTTGCCGGCGTTTGCGCGAGCGCGAACCCGGCTGTCGCCAGAACGCTCAAGAACAGAAACGAGCGAGCGCAAAAACGAAATGATGGCCCTGAACCACCACTCATGCGCCGATTATATGCCAAAATCATTCCACCGAAGGCTCGCCACATTAAGATTAACCCTGGAGATTAAACCTGCCGATTTTCAAAAGCTAAGCACAAACAAAGGCAGGCGCTGTGTAGCGCCTGCCTTCCTTCTGCCATCAATCTGCGAAGGCAGTTCTGGGGTTAGAAGTAGAACTTCAGAGCGAACTGCAGTTCTCGTGCTCCCTGCGCTCCGGAAAACTTACCGAAGTTGGAGTTACTGCTGACGGGAACGCTGTTGACCGTTGTAAACGTACCCGGGTCGAACGAGCCGTTGTCCGGCCCACCGAAGAATGTCCAAACCGGATGGTTGAACGCGTTCAATGCCTCAATACGGAATTCCAGCCTCTTGGTCTCCGTGATCAAAAAGTCCTTGTGCAGGCTCACGTCGAAATTTTCATAGGCCGGACCACGAGCATTGCCCGGGGTACACGTCCCAAATGTGTTCGAAGCAGCCGGAGTGACGTTGTTCTGCGAGGGATCAATATACTGAATATAGGCAGGCAAGCCGTTCGCTGCAGGCACTCTTTGGTTCAGAATGTGGACTGGGCCATTGCAGTCTGGCAGTCCAGAAAGCGTTTCGGGACCAATGCCGTTGGTGTTGTCCGAATTTCCCCCCACGCCCCAGCCGCCGAAGTTATTAAAGGTCAGAGAGTTTCCGGTGTGCAGGGTGACAATGGCGCCGATTTCCCAGTTCCCCAGTACCGCATTCAGCGCCGGGTTCATGTCATGGCCAAACTGTTTGCCGTGTCCAAATGGCAATTGATAAGTGACATAACTGGTCAGGATTTGTCTTTGGTCGTAATAGCAAGGACCCCAATTGAGTCGCGGATTGTAGTCGTTCTCCCATCCGGGCTGTCCGCCAGAACTCGTGGCTTGCGTGCTGCCCCAGCCGGTGCCGAAGTATCCCGGCGAGTTGCTCATGCACTTCGACCACGTATAGGCAACCTGCCCTTGCAGTCCGTTGCTCATGCGCTTTTGTAACACAGCCTGGAGCGCGTTGTAACTCTGGTCGGAGTTCGACATGTTGGCTCCGGCAAGGGTTTCAACGCCACATACTGGATTACCGGCGGTCCCGCAATTCGGAGTATTGAATTGGGGGTTGTCCGCGAGATATAGCGATCCTGCCGTTCCGCCGCCAAGGAACGGTCCCGGGACTCGACTCACGATGGGGTCGCCGGCTCCCGCAACCTTTCCCGCTGCATCCAACGGGATCGACTGGGCGATGTCCTCAAAGTTCAGCAAGTGAGCGCCCCGCTGCCCAACGTATCCAATCTGGAAGGTCAGCGTGTTGGTTAGCTGTTGCTGGAATGTGAGGTTCCATTGGTTGACCATGGCGGGCCTGAAGTTCTGATCGAATACCCTGATGCGGTTTCCGGCGTAGCAACTGAAGACAATGCCTTGAGGGCACGCGGCTGCGCTGGTGGACCCTCCGAAACCATTGGAGAGCGTGCCGATGCCGCCTGTTGCATATTGCTCCAGAACGCCGAAGGGCAGGTTCATGTTGAGTTCTTCGTTGCTGCCTCCGCCTTCCATGTATTCGGAAATCCCGAACCCCGCCCGGATTACTGTTTTGCCATGCCACATTTGTGGGGACCAGGCCAGTCCGACTCGAGGCAGAAAATCTCCGATTCCTTTGTAGTTGTTATAAAGCGCCTGGTTGGGGAACTTCGTGGTTCCGTCAATCCCGGTTGCCGTGTAGATGGTGCCCGTATACAAGCCGAAGTTGACGGCGCGGTTGTCTATTTCAGCCAGCGGAGTGTGATCTTCGTAGCGCAGTCCGATATTCACCGTTAGATTGTTCGTTACGCGCCAGTCATCCTGCCCAAACACGCCGAATACATTGCCCCGAAGTTTGGCGGGATCGCTCACCTGGCCGCCGAAATCCCTGGGCGAACCTGTTCCACCCGCAACGTTGCCCAACCAAAAATCAGCCAACCCTGAATCGGTTGCCGTAGCGATGCTCAGAAGGCCCAGGGCGCCATCGTTTCCCGCATAAATGTAATCCTGGCGCTCGCGTACGAACTGGAATCCAGCTTTAAGCTGATGGCGGCCGTGAGTGAAAATTATGTTGTCTTCAGCCTGCGCTTGGGTATCGTGGAACACCGAAATGAGATTTTGCAGTCCCAGGCTCGCCGACCCGCCGTTGCTGCCCGGGATGCTTATCTGCACTAATCCTGGCTCCTCAGCGTTGCCGCCCAGTATGCCGAGTGTCTGGCTGATATTGCCCAGCGAAGAAGTTGGCGTAATCGTCGAATCGTACCGAACGGCATTGAAACCCACACGCACTTCATTCAGTAGGGCGGGGCTAATGGCGTGGGTCCAGTCGAGCACGGCGTTGCGAACCGGTTCGTCGCTGCCTTCGGTTGCGCCAGCGTTGCAGAAGACGCATCCGGTGAAAGTGGGCTGATTCAGATCCATTTCTGACCATCGCCCGAAAATGTGGTCTTTTTGTGAGGCAGCGTAGTCGATCTTCAAGTCGCCCTGATTGTTGTTCAGATGGTTTCCGCTGTTGTAAAAGTAATTATTCGCAGCCAGTGTGTTTACCTGAGGCAGAGGATAGTGCGCAGTCTGGCCGAATATGGCGGCAGCCACGGGATCGACGGTGTAACCGGCGGCAGCCAGATTGTTATTTGGAAGCGGAAGACCGACGTTAGGTCCGTTCGGGTAGACGAGTTGGGTCGTCACACCCGCCGGGGCGGATGCTCCGGTGCATATACCTGCAACGTTGAACGCCCCACCAAAATTCGTACAAAGCTGTCCAAAATCCCCGCCACGTGCCTGCGCTGTCAGCAACTGAGCCCCGGTCTGACCCGCATTGACGAGGCGTTGGCCCTGATAGTCTGCAAAGAAGAAGAGCTTATCCTTGAAGATCGGGCCGCCGATGGTACCGCCAAACTGGTTGTACCTCAGTTCCGGTTTGAGCTCGACGCCTTGTGCGTTGAATCCGGGATTACTGTTATTGATATTGTCGTTGATCCCCGCCGTCCATCCGGCGGAGGCGACGTTGGCGTCGAGTGCATCGTTCCGGAAGAATTCGAACAAGTCTCCGTGAAGATGGTTCGTGCCTGACTTGGTGCTGACGCTCACGACTCCGCCTTGATAGTTGCCGAACTCAGCGGAGGCATTTTGCGTGATCAGATTGAATTCCTGAATAGAGTCGATACCCGGCGTGTAGCCAACTTCGTTGTTCTTGTCTTCGCTATTCAGAATGCCATCGACCAAATACTCATTCGCCTGCTCGCGATTGCCGTTGATGTAGGGCCGACCCGAACTCGTCATGCTCTGGGGTTGCCGCATTCCGTCAGGATCAACGTTGGTCACGCCGGGAGCCAGCAGCGTCAGCTGAAGATAATCGCGCGAAGCCAGAGGCAGGCTTACCTCTGTATTAGAGTCGATCAGTGTACTCACGTCGGTGGATTGCGTCTGGAGAATCGGGGCTGCGCTCGTCACTTCGACGGTTTCGCTGGCCTTACCGACTTTCATCTGCACATCGACACGGGCCGTCTGGTTGAGGACGAGAACGAACGGCGGATGCACCGCCGTGTCGAATCCGGGCGCCGCGACCTTCAAATCATAGGTTCCTACCGGAAGCCGTGTGATGTTGTAGGCGCCCGCGTCGCTCGTGGTGGCAGTCCACACCGTGCCTCGCTCCGTGTCGCGCGCAGTGACTGCGGCGCCGTTGATCGGCGCGCCGCTTGAATCAATCACTGTGCCCACGATGCCCGCTGTCACTTCCTGGCCCATCGCAGGTATAACCGTCACCGCGATTCCAATGAGTGTCAGAAAAACCACGAGCCCACACGTTGCTTTTTTCATCGACAGCCTCCTGAGAGCATCCCACTTAGGCGTTACAAATCGACGCCTAATATAATCGGACTATGCTATATAGCACATGACCAGCCTCGGTCAAGGGAAAAATGCGCCAGCCTGTGGAAATCTTTTGGATCGATTTCCTGAACGCTCTATATCACTATGTCTCCACACGGCTTCCAAACACTCCAAACCACAGAGGTGCGGATTTTCCGATCTGTTGAATCGATCTCTTAAATAGCCCCTAAATCACTCGCCAGATAGCCTATTGTTATGGGGCCCAATGCCGGATTCGGCGCGGAATTCGCCGCGCTCCGCTCTATAGCAATGTTCCCAATATAAAAGCGCTGTTGACGCGACTCTTGAGGTTTTTTCTTTACAGAAACTCTTTAATAAGCTATATAGCACATTGCGCGCGGATTCACGCGACTGGGCGAGCGTGTACGCTTCAGGAGAAGCACGAACCCAGGGTTCGCCGCCACGGTAGTCTGAAAAAAACGTTTATGCCTGGAAATCACCGCAACGGAACGCCCGCTTACAAGAAGATTCAGAACGCCATTCGTAAGCGGATTGATGCGGCCGAACTGAAACC
>Ga0302182_10000263_pt1 | contig 35806 bp, 28 predicted proteins | sample I_Palsa_N3_1_FD_198781 | JGI IMG/M metagenome (GOLD analysis project Ga0302182, IMG submission 198781) | Peat permafrost microbial communities from Stordalen Mire near Abisko, Sweden - I_Palsa_N3_1 | ecosystem: Environmental > Terrestrial > Soil > Palsa > Peat permafrost | place: Sweden...
GCGCAGTTCACTCCCGATGGAATGTTGAAGTTTGGGTTGAAAGCTACGGATGCGGAAGCAGTGCTGCACGCGTTGCGCACAGTGCTGGAGCAACTGGCGAACGCGGAAACGGCAGCAGAGGGTTGTCCGGGCGTAAACGCGAGTATGCCTCAGCGACACTAAGCCACCAACCGGCCGGGCGCCAACAGGTACAATTATTCGGAACCTGTGTTCAACGACGAGCGACCAACGACCGCCTCTATGCCCATGAAAGTGCGCAAGGCCGTATTCCCCGCTGCCGGGCTTGGCACGCGCTTCCTGCCGGCAACCAAAGCCCAGCCCAAAGAAATGCTCCCGCTGGTCGATAAGCCCATCATCCAGTACGGAGTCGAAGAAGCCATGGCCTCCGGCTGCGACCAGATCCTGATCATCACCGGCCGCGGCAAACAAGCCATCGAAGACCACTTCGACGTCAGCTACGAGTTGGAAACGATGCTAGAGCAGAGGAACAAGACGGATTTGCTCAAGATCGTGCGCTCCATCTCCGACATGATGCACATCGCCTACGTTCGCCAGAAAGAGGCCCTTGGCCTCGGCCATGCCGTGCTGATGGCGCGCGAACTCGTGGGCAACGAGCCTTTCGCGGTGCTCCTTGCCGACGACGTGATCGACGCCAAGGTCCCGTGCCTCAAGCAGATGGTCGATGTCTTCGACCAGACGCAGTGCTCCGTCCTCGCCACTCAGGTCGTGGAAGGCAAAATGATTTCTTCCTACGGCGTTCTCGACGTAAAGCCCGCTGACAGCCGCTTTGGCGGCCGCCTCTTCGAGATCAAGAACATGGTGGAGAAGCCCGCACCCGAGGAGGCTCCCTCAAACCTGGCCATCATCGGGCGCTACATTCTCACACCCGGAATTTTCGAGTGCCTCGCCAACACTCCGGCCGGCGCCGGCGGAGAACTCCAACTCACCGACGGTATGCGCTTGCTGCTGCAGAAAGAAAAGATGTATGCCTACGTCTACGAAGGGCGCCGCCATGATACGGGAGACAAGCTGGGGTTCCTGAAGGCCACGGTCGAGTTCGCCCTCAAGAGGGAAGACCTAGGGGAGCCGTTCCGTGAGTACTTGAAGGGGTTGAAACTCTAGGTTTACTGCCCAGATTTATCGGCCGAGAGAACTTTTCAGCTTCTTCGATTTTTCTTCGACGCCCCGCGCGAGCTTCTCTTTGTGAACGTCTAGTTTCTTTGCGAGCGAGTGGTCAGCCAGGGCAATCATCTGTGCCGCAAGGATCCCAGCATTGGTCGCACCCGGTTTGCCGATGGCGACGGTCGCGACCGGAATGCCCGCGGGCATCTGCACGGTCGCAAGCAGAGAATCCATCCCCTGCAACGAAGTGGAAGGAATGGGCACGCCGATCACTGGCAGCGTAGTGTGAGCGGCAATCACGCCCGCCAGATGCGCCGCCCCTCCGGCTCCGGCAATGATGACCTGAATCCCGCGTCCGGCGGCCTTCCGCGCGAAATCCGCCGTGCGGTCCGGCGAACGATGAGCCGAGGTGACGTCGATCTCGTAGGCGATTCCGAACTCCTCGAGCGCTCTCCCGGCCTCGCGCATGATCTCAAGGTCGGAGTCACTGCCCATGACAATAGAAACGAGTGGCTTGCTCATTCATCTCCTAAGAACTATTTCTTGAGTGCCCGCACCGCGATGTCCTTGCGGTAGTGTGCACCAGCGAAACTGATCTTCTCGCAAGCTTGATATGCCCGATGTACGGCAGTCTCTAACTCGGGCGCATGCGCCGTCACACCGAGAACACGCCCACCCGCGGTATAGAATTCTCCATCCCGTTTCGTCGTGCCCGCGTGAAACACCTTTACGCCCTCAATCCCGTCAGCTTCTTCAAGTCCCGCGATCTTCTTCCCCATCTCGAACGTCCCCGGATATCCTCCCGAAGCTATCACCACGCAGACCGACGCATCGCGTGACCACTTGAAATCGCCTTCGCTCACACGCCCTTCAATCGACGCCTCCAGCGCCTCCACCAGATCGCTCTCCAGCCGCAGCAGAATCGGCTGCGTCTCAGGGTCGCCGAAGCGGCAATTGAATTCGAGGACCATAGGACCGCGAGCTGTCATCATCAGCCCACAGTAAAGAACGCCCTTATATTCCGCGCCCTCCGACTTCATTCCTTCGATCACAGGACGCGCGATATGATGCACCAGCCAGTCGCGCATTTTTTCGTCGACAATGTCGGCAGTCGAATACGCGCCCATGCCGCCGGTATTTGGCCCGGTGTCGCCATCGCCCACGCGCTTGTGGTCCTGCGCCGCGACCAGCGGAACAATGCGTTCCCCATCGCTCAACACCAGAAACGAAAGTTCGTCGCCTTTCAGACATTCTTCGAGCACCACCCGCGATCCCGCCTCGCCCACCATCTTACCGCTAAACATTTCAGCCGCCACATTAGCCGCTTCTTCTTTGCTCGCCGCGATCACCACGCCCTTGCCGGCCGCCAATCCGTCGGCTTTCACCACGACCGGTGCATGAAAGTGCGCTAATGCCACTCGCACCTCCTCCGCCGAATCGCAAATCGCATAAGGAGCGGTGGGAATGCGATGCCGCTGCAGAAATTCCTTCGCGAAACTCTTGCTCGATTCCAACTGCGCCGCGGCTTTGGTTGGACCGAAAACAGGCCAGCCGCGATGGCTGAATTCGTCGACCACGCCCAGCGTTAGGGGCAATTCAGGCCCCACCACCGTGAGGTCTGGCCGCACTCGCTCGCCCAGAGCGACGATCGAATCGAGACGCTTCAGGTCAACTGGCAGACATTCCGCATCTTCCGCGATTCCGCCATTGCCCGGTGCGCAATAGAGGTGCGAAATGCGCGCGGACTGGCGGAGCTTCCATACTAGCGCGTGCTCGCGTCCACCGTTTCCCAGAACCAGAACCTTCATAGCCGGAGAAATTCAAGGTTAGGGGCAGACGAGGAACGCTGTCAAACGGCGGCGCCTGCATTTGTTGGTGACACATGTGGCGATTTGGCAATCTCATCTTTGAGCGGCAGTCTGCCGTTGGCGCCTCATGCGAAGGAAAATCTCCCGGTGCCTCACCGCTTTCTCCAGGTTGCCACCCGGTTGCGTGTAAAGTGCGGCCAGCCAGCGATGGGCTGCGATCAATCCGGGAAGCATACTGAGGGATGTTTCAAAGGCTAGAGCCGCACGGTCACGATGGCCAAGGCGCGCTAACGCAACGCCAAGATAGAAGTGGCCAAGCGGGAAAAAATGCTGCAAGCCGACGGCCAGCAAAGCTTGTTCCGCTGCTTCTTCATTTCGGCGCTGGCGTAGCCGCACGACCGCCAGGCCGAGATGCGCTTCGGGACTATCGCCATCGATCTCCAATGCGCGATGGAAGGCGCGGTCGGCATCGTCTGTGCGCTTCTGACGCAGGTAGGTTTCGCCAATGCGCAGGTGCAGATCGGGCAAATGAGGATCGGCGCTTTCAGCTTTGAGCAGGCACGTCAGCGCCGCATCCATATCTCCTTCTTCGAATTGAATAATTCCCATGAGCAAATCCGCCCATGGGCGCGCTTTTGGTTTCTCTTCGGAATCCGCGGTTTCCGGCGCGGCAGATATTTCTGCCGCTTGCGGCTCGGCTCCAGCTACTGCCTCGCCCGCCGCTTGTTTTTCTGGCCTTTTCTGCGGGAGCGCCTTCGGCTTGAGAACCAACAGCTGTTGCAGGAGATCCTTCGCCTCGCTGCGTCGCGCGAGCGCCAGGTAGCACTGCGCAAGGTGCTGCATAAATCGCGCCTCGTCCGGCCACTTCTTCGATAGTTCCTCGAAAATTGCCAACGCGTCGGCGTAACGCCGCGAGTCCATATAGGAGCGCGCCAGGTTGTACTGTTGTTCACGCACGGCTGATTCAACCGCTTTTTCCTGGTCCTCGCTTAAGGGTTGAATGTAGCCAAGTGCCACAAATTGTTGCAGCACGGCCTGCGCCGCTGCCGGGTCCATGCGGAGGTCGGCGGGATGCATTCCGCACTCCCCCGGCTCGTTCTCCCAACTGGGGATGCGCGTGATTTGAGGCGGATGATCGAAGGCCTGCACGAGCACGCGCCCATCCATATCTTCTCCCACTGGCAATCCAAACAGGGTGAGGATGGTTGGCGTCACGTCCAGCAGCGTGGCTCCGTAGATTCGTTCATCCTGCTTGATGTGGTCGCCCTTCATGCACATGATGCCGAACTGCCGGTGTTGCACTGCCGGACCCGCGGGCTCCATCGGGATGCCACGTGGCCGAAGATGATCGGAATGAAAACCGTGATCGGAAACAATGATGACGGTAGCGTCCGGCCCCGCGAGGTCGAGCAAAGATTGCAGCATCATGTCGTGAAAGCGGTAAGCGCCGTTGACCACGTCTTTGTAAATCTCGAACTTGGCCTCGGGGATTCCTTCCATTCGAGGCGGATGGTAGTGCATAAAGCCATGGCAGAAGTGATCGATGCCGTTGTAATAGACGGCGAGGAAATCCCAGGGCTCGTTTTGCAGAATCCAGGTGGCGGCATTATGAATCGAGCAGTTCTCGGACAAGATTTTGGCAAACGACTGCAACCCTTTGTCTTTTTCCTGATCAATTTCCGCCGCCCGCGGAATCCAGGGAAGAATCGCCGCCTCGCTTACCTCGGCGGGATGCATGCGCAACTTGGCGAATTGATCGCGCATGCTCTCGGGATGAACGGCCCCAGGCGGCAAAGGCCACGGTTTATCGAGCGGCCCGACGGCGTAAGGGAAAAGATCGGAAACCGAAATGCCGCCGATCGGCTCAGCCGGATGTCCGGCAAACCAACCCAGCACGTGCGCCTTGTATCCCCGCTGAGTGAGGATGTTCCACAACGCTTTTACCTTGCGCGAAGTGCTCGTGACCGGCCTGACTCCTCCGGTCTGCGGGTCCGGCTCCATAAATCCCAGAATGCCGTGCTTGTCCGGCCGCTTGCCGGTGGCGATGGAGTTCCAAAGCATGGGGGAAAGAATGGGACGCAAGGTTGCGAGGTTTCCGATGACCCCGTGATCGACAAAATCATCCAGAGTCGGCATCAGTCCCTGGTCAAGCAGAGGATTGATGATTTTCCAATCGGCTGCGTCCCAGCCGATGAGCAGAACTTTTTTCGCGAGAGCTTCACTCATGGAGTACCAGCATGGGTTGAATATCCCTGGGGAGGGAAAACAGTCTACTACACTGGCCGGCGCGCCGCACTAGAATCCGTTCGCGCGGCTGAAACGGAGAGATCGGCGCACGATCACACCTGTGGCCGCGAGCCTTCTGGCAATAACTTGGAGTAAATGTAGGTTGAAGGATTCGTCCGGACAAGGAGGGTCTATCACAATTGCTCCGGCGCGCTCAGGGCCGCAGCGATTTACCCATCATCAGCGCAAACAGGATGGGAAGGTAAATGACGGTGGCTTGCAAAAGATGACGAGCAAACATTTTGGATCGCGGGCTGTTCAGGGGAAGTTCAAGAAATGCGAGGCGGGCGCCGAAATAAAACAGTCCGAGTCCAAGAACCACCGCTCCGACAAGGTAGATCTTTCCCGCCATCCCGAAAAAGCTGGGCAAAAGGCTCAGCGGAATCAAAATCAGCGAATAGGCCACGATACGCCGCGCGGTGGAGCGTCCGTCCTCTTCAACGACGGGCAACATGCGAACTCCGCCGTTGGCATAATCTTCCCGGTAGAGCCACGCGATGGAGAAAAAGTGCGGGAATTGCCAGACAAAGAGGATGGCGAACAATATCAACGTGCTCCACTCCAGTTGGCCACGCGCGGCTGTCCAACCCAGAACTCCAGGCATAGCTCCAGGAAAAGCGCCGACGAACGTGCAGACAGGGGAGATGCGTTTCAGGGGCGTGTAGGCCGCCAGATAGACCAACGAAGTCAGGAAGGTTAACAGCCCCGTCAGCGGATTCGTGAAAACGGCCAGATAAATCGACCCGCCCAGGGTGGCCAGCAGGCCGACAATGGCGGCGTGGAGCAAACTCATGCGGCCCGCCGGCAGCGGGCGCTGTGCCGTCCGGCGCATGTGCGCGTCCACATCGCATTCCATCACTTCATTCAGCGTGGCAGTTCCGCCGGAGACCAGCCCAATTCCCAGCAAAGCGTGAAAAAGCCCCCAGGACAACAATGAGACCCCGGTTTTTTGCGCTCCGAAATAGTATCCGCACCAGGCCGTCATCACGATCAGAGTGGTCACGCGCAGTTTCATCAGTTCGGTATAGTCGCGCAGAAGGGAAATTGCCTGCCTGCGAAGTGGAACCAGCTGTTGGGTCATCACGCTCATAGGGAAATTGGCATGGCTCTCTTACCGCTTTGCGTACACTAACGAGAATTATCCGACGCCCACCAGACACGACCAATCACGAACCGGCGACGGTCGCCCGGAAACGGTTAGCATATCTTGCAGTTTGCGAGATGGGCAGACGGCCAAGCCCCACCGTGCGCCCCCGCATGCTCAAGGATTGCATAGGTACTCCCATTCGCTTTCGAAAGTCAAGCTAAAACTCGGAATGCGACCGTGAAACCGGACCATCAGTCCCTAACCGGAACGTCGACAAATCGGTCATCGGCTCGCCGAAGGGCCGGATTCATCGAAGGTTTCCGGCGGATCAAAAAGACACCTGTGCCAAAGTCCGGCGTCCGACAGTTTGCCCGCCTTCCATTGCTGAAGCACGGGGAACGGCGCCGCGATCATCCCTCCATCGATCGAATCAAAGATCAGCACAATCCCGGCTAACTCCTGCGCCTTCTGCGCGAGTTCCGCATAACTGTTGTCGATAACGGACTTTGCGAATTCCAGCCGCAACCGCGGGTTGGTATCCTTTGCGTCTTCGTCTATCTTCTCGACCGAGACGATTTTCACCCTCTTCCCGCGGAGCGGTTCCCAATCCCCCGGGAACGGTGCGGCTTCTTCTCGGGTCACATGAAATATTTCGGCGGCAGCGCGGGCGGGCGTTGTCTCGGGTTGCACATCTGCGTCGGGGACGCTGTCGGGCATCTCGACGTTGTTGCGCCAGAGCCATCCGCGGGACAGTCCAGAAATTCGCACATGAACCCAATCCCGATTGAAATCCAGCATCTCGAACTCGTCGTGCGCGCTGGCCATGAACAAAGTCTTGGCGGTTAAGCTTGCCGCCGCGACCACAGGCGTCCCCGACTTTTTCACGGCTACAAGGTTCTTGGGATGGGCTTGGTTCTTAAGAGTCTCTTCCAAGCTCTGCGCCTCCGCCTGCAGAGCGCTTGGAGTCTTATCGGCAAGTTTGTCCTGTCCGATTTGGGGACCGGCCCGTTCCTGATTTTCCAGGCTTTGCGCCAGCGACGATGAGAATTTGCCCTTGACTTCTGGGAGCCTAGGCATTGGCGCCGAGATCGTGGGCTCCGCCGAATCTGGCGATTTCACCGCCTGCCGCGGCACAATAGTTGGCGGAGTGCTTGCGCTAACCTGCGGGGCTTTGGCTGCAAGTTGATCGGCCAGCTGATCCAGCAGATCCTCTTCGAGACGGCCATTCGAAGTCAAGATCTGGTATCCCGAGTGCGCGGCGACCGAATCAGCGTACCAAGCCGTAACCTGCACGCTCACCCGCACGATCGATCCGCCGGAAGGCGTCGAACTGACTTGAAATTTGGACTGATAGTAGCCGCGCTGATAGCGGTCCAGCGGATGATCCGCCGCAGTCGCGAAACCATTCACGACCGGAAGTCGACCCGCCGTGGCGGATTGCATTTCTTTCAGCACTTTTTCCACCGTGACCTTGGATTGGGGGAAAGCGCGCTCGTATTCATTGCTTTGCGCGGGACTGCCCTCGACGCAGGAAATAGCGACGACCGCGCCCAACAGCGCTTGCCAGAAAACTCGTCGGAATGCCGCCGCACCGCGACGCTTCATGGCTGCTCCAATTCGTCGCGCAGCATCCAGCCATGCTGGCCGTCGTGCGTTTCAACGCCATACCAATAGGGCGTGGAAATAACAATCAGGACTTCCGTGCCGGCTGTTAGCAACTGCAGCGTGCTCGCCGTATGGAACGGTGCCGATTTAAGTGGTGCTCCCGGTTCTCTCACCAGCCGCTCCACCTGTTTGCGAAGATCCTTAACGTGTTCTTCCAGCGTTTGTCCCGGCGGCGTTTGTGCGGCCAGCCCCTGTTCTGAGGGCTGTATCGCCACAGTCTGCGGTGTGGAATCGGCACGACTCTCCACGTCTGGAAGGGTAGCCTGGGTCGCCGATGACGGCAGGTTCGCCGTGGGTGCGTCAGCGCTGCGCAGCGTAAGCTCCTGCTTTTTCGCGATTCGCTCCGCGCGCTCTTCCGCAACTTCCGCATTCTGCCTCTTCATCAACTCGATCGCGTCCAGGTGCTCCCGGATGTCCTTGTACTCGCTGCTTTCGACCGAGCCGTTGGATTGATGCACGAGGTGGCGGAAGTCTTCCTTAAAGAGCGCGTCGATGCGCAGGACCGTGTTCTTCTCACCCTGGGCCTGCACCACATAGCGCACGGCCAGCGTCCCCACATCGCTGGTATCCTTAAAGTTGCGGGGATCGATCGCTTGCTCGCGAACTTTGTAAAAGACCTTCCCGCCCTCCTTCCATGGCGGAAACGCGGACGAGGTAGTGGCGGCTTTCGCACCCGAAACAAATTCGTCCTTGTTGTATTCCTTGGTTCCCCTGATTACGCCGTTCTCCGTCACGTCTTGCACAACTTGCTCGACTTCGCTCACCGGTAGGGCAATGTTTGAGATCAGGCCTTCGCCGTAGTGCAATTTATCTTTTTCGCGGGCGGCCAGCGGAAGCGCCAACGTCAAGACCAGGAAGGCGACTGCAAACCGGCTCGCGGCGCGGGAGCACAAGCTGGGCCCAATAGGCCAATAGCGCCGCGTAAAGCTAATATCCACCGTCCCGTTGTTCCTTCCCCACGAATCCAGTTCCAGATTTTGAAAGCCCATCTGCCGATGCACGCAGTCTCCGTTTCTCAGCCCCAAGAGAGTCTCGTACTCCGGGCGCAAGGCTGTCAACTCTGGCGAAGAGACTTAACTCGAGCAGGCCAAAGAACCGCCCGGGAAAATTGACCTTGTAAAAAATTTGTAAAACTTCTTGCAGAACGGGTTTCGGTAGTAGTAGGATTCACCCCCGGTACGGTGGTAGAACCATTGCAGACTTTTACACAACGGACGAAGCCGCTCTTTGTTCAGGTCTTCATCGCTTGCCTGCGGCTTCTCCTGCATAGAAATTCAGTTTTCAACAAACCAGATCTTGATTTGATCTTGCCGAGGAGTCCGGCCATGCGCGTTTCGAGTCGTTTTCATCTTCGCAACATCTTTCAGTTTGCGACTTCCTTTGCGGCTGTCGCTCTGGTTCTCGCATCCGTTGTGCTCACCTGCAGCCCGCCCGCGAACGCCTTGCCGGCTTTCGCCCGCAAGTACGGCTTGCGCTGCTCGGCCTGCCACGAGTCTTGGCCGATGCTGAACTACTTCGGCCAGAAGTTCAAGGACAACGGCTATCAGCTCATGAACGATCGCGATGCCCCGATCTGGCAGAATCCTGGGTACTGGCCGGTGGTGTTCCGCATCACGCCGATCTGGCATCGCGTAAGCGTCGGCAAGGTCCAGGTTGACACCTACACGAACGGAGCGCCTGACGGGGGGCAGGCGGTCCAGCGCGTCTCGAGTTCCGGCTTTGACTTGAGCGGGCTCGACTTCCACACCGGCGGAACTCTGGAGAAGAACATCTCGTTCTATCTGCTTCCGTCCTCCGATCCCACCGGCGCTTTTCACTTTGAGCAGGTCTTTGTGCGCTTCGATAACATCTTTCACAGCTCCTGGTTCAATTTCAAGCTGGGCCGATTCGAACTCGACAACCTGCTTTCTGAAAAGCGAATTCTCACGCTGACCGGCAACGGCGGTGTTTATCAGACTTACCATTTCATCCCGGTCGGTGACGGCAACATCTTTGGGCAGATCGGCGATAACCAGCTCGGCATCGAGTACCTGGGACACTCGGCCGATGATCGGACGCGCATTTCCGCTTCCCTTGTCAGCTCGAGTGATGGCAACGTGAACCTGAGTACTACGGCCAACGCCTACACCGGGTTCTTTACCGGGAGCCAGGCCTTTGACCTGGGCAGGATGGGGGTGCAACGGATCGGCTTCTACGCTATGGCCGGACAAGCGTCAACCTACTATCTGACCCAGGGCGGGGTTCCCCTCGGTGGCTCGGGAATTGGCAACAGGAGCTTCAGCCGCGAGGGCTTCGTCGGGCAATTCTACTTCGGCCCGCATGTCGGTCTTACGGTGGTCACTCAGCATGGCTCGGATAACGTATGGTTCGGGCAGGGTTATGGCAATGCGGAAGCCACCGACGGCAATGGAGGCACAACGGCAACCTGCTCGAGTCCCACCCCCGGTTGCCCTTTGAACAATGTACCGGGAACAACTCTTGCGTCGGGGGCGCAGGCGCCCAGTTGGAACGGCGTCACCTTCGAGGGTCACTACATCTACAGTCCGCAGTTGATCTTCATCAGCCGGTACGAGGCGGAGCGGATGTCGCAACAAGCCAACGGAGACGTCTGTGGTGGTGCTACTTGTCCTACCAACCTGGGCAATATCTCGACCTACACCATCGGCTTCCGCTACAACCCGTTCATGACCAGCCGCGCCGGTTTAGCCTGGCACAACGAGTACAACTGGCTGCATCAAGACGGTACCGGGCCTGCAAATCTTGTGACCGGAGCGCTCACCAACATCAACACGAGCGAAATACTGCTCGGACTTGACTTCGATTTCTAGAGAGGGATAGACATGCGAACAAGATTGCGGAAGTGGTCACTTTTGCTGGGCGCAGCGGCGGTTTTGGCGCTCCCGCTGACTGCGTGGGCGCAGCTCTCGACATTCGACTTGGAGAAAGCACTGAACGCGGAAAGCCATGTCGGAAACCTGACGGGACACGCCAAGGATGCTGCGGCACCCTACCGCAGATACTGCGTCGGCTGCCATGGCACACTGGGTGACGGCGAGGGCGAGAACGCTGCTTGGATGGAAGCCCCCTTGTACCAAAAGCCGCGCAACTTCCAATTGGGCGTTTTCAAGTGCCGCTCTACACCCACCGGAACCTTGCCCGCCGACCAGGATCTTTACGACGCCATTACTCGCGGCTTTGACCGCTCGAACATGCCGCAATGGAACACTTTGACCAAGCAGGAGCGCACAGACCTGGTGGCTTGGGTGAAGCACTTCTCTCCGCGCTTTGCGACAGAAAAGCCGGGAACCCCAATCACGATTCCTCCCGAGCCGGAAGTCACTGCGGAGCGCATCAAGGCGGGCCGCGATGTATTTGCCCGGGTGCAGTGCTGGAAGTGCCACGGCGTGCAGGGTATGGCCAATGGGCCGTCAGCCTCAACCCTTACCGATGATCTGGGCCGGCCGATCGCGCCTTTCAACTTTACCGACGGTACCCGCCCGAAGTGCGGCGACACCGATCAGGATATTTACAGGATATTCATGACCGGCTTGGACGGCACTCCTATGCCGTCGTTCGCCGACAACATCAAGCCCGAGGAAGCGTGGGACCTGGTCTTCTATCTGCGAACGTTTATGTCTCAGAAAAGCAAGGAAAAAGAGCTGGCGAAACAGCTTGCTCTGAAGCCGGTGGACCCGAATGCGCCGGTGGGCCAACAGTAGGGCTACAATGGCATCGCAAACGAGGTTTCAGCTTTGTAGCTTTTAAGGAGAAGATCTTATGAGGAAGAGATACAATTCCGCGGCGGTACTATCGGCAGTAGTAGTTCTGGCGTGTTGTGGCGCGCTGATTTTGAATCAGAACGTCAGCGCGGCTGGAGAAGGCAAAATCACCGGCACCGTTAAACTCGACGGCGCCGCTCCCCACATGAAGGGCATCGATATGTCGAAAGATCCCTACTGCTCCAAGGCTCACGCCACCGATCCGGCACATCTGGAAACCTATGTAGTTGGCGCCAGCGGAGGGCTGGAGAATGCGGTTCTCTACATCTCCGACTGGAGTGGCAGCGCCCTGGCATCAACGGCGGTGCCGGTATTCGATCAAAAAAATTGTATGTATACCCCGCACGTGTTGGCGATGGATGTGGGCCAGACATTCAAGGTGACTACCAGCGACGCGACGGCTCACAACATTCACCCGCTGCCCAACCCGATGACCAATGTCGGGTGGAATCAGTCTCAGCCGCCGGGAGCGCCGCCGATCGAGAAGAGCTGGAAAAAGCCGGAAATGATTCCCGTCCAGTGCAACATCCATCCCTGGATGCACGGCTGGTTCGTTGTGGTCAACGGGCCTTACGCGACCACCGATAGTAACGGTTCCTACACGATCAACAACGTTCCGCCCGGCAGTTACACGGTGACCGCGTGGCAGGAGCAGTCCGGCACCCAAACGCAAAAAGTGACGGTGGCCGCTGGCGCGTCGGCAACAGCCGATTTCACTTTTAAGGCGAAGTAGAGAATCGAAATAAAGAACCAGGGAATTCCGGCCTACACCATGGCGACTCTGAGTCCTCCAGTAACGGTGCACGTGCCCCAAACGGGTAAGAATGGGGGCAGCTCCGTTCCCCCCGTTTATGGCGGTGGCGGCGACGGTGGGCGCGGTGATGGGTCTCCTGACTACGGGTCGCGCCTGCGGCGCGCCCGCCTCGGACTGGCCGTAGCTATCGCTCCCATCGTCATGCTGTTTGTGGCCTTCACCAGCGCCTATGTTGTGCGTCAGGGCCTGCCCACGCTGGACGAAAAAACCAACACCTACGTGCGCGATTGGATTCCGGTCTCCCTGCCGGTTGCGCTCCTCTTGGTGAACACCGGACTGCTGTTGTTCAGCAGTATTGCGGCGGAATTGGCCCGCCGGCAGATCGCTCGGCAGGCCGCATTGGCTCCAGTGCGGTTCATTCCCGGCATTTCTCTCGGCCCGGGAAGAGGCCTTCCCTGGCTCGGAATCACGGTTGTGCTGGGCTGCGGCTTTCTGGCCGGCCAGTGGATGGCCTGGCGTGTGCTGGCCGACCGCGGTTTTTATCTGGCCACCAGCGCCAGCAGCTCGTTTGTGTATTTGCTCACCGCTACCCACGCCGTCCACCTCTTGGGTGGCCTGCTGGTCTTACTCTACGCCGCAAATGTTTCCCTGCTCCATAAGCCGGTGGAATGGCGGCGCATCGTGGTGGACGTGACGGCCTGGTATTGGCATTTCATGTTTCTGTTGTGGGTCTACATTTTCGCTCTTATGTGGTTTGTCCGGTAGCAGCTAAGTCTGTTCCGCGGGGATAGCGACCATGGGCAAAGCGTTCGCCGTAGTGCTGACGATTATCACAACTATCACTGTCGCAATATTTGTCTCGCGCCATTGGTGGTTTCCAGAGGTTGCCTCGGCTCATGGTCACGCGATGGACCACCAGTTCGTGGAGACCTTCGTCGGCGCAGCCATTGGATTCATCCTCGCCCAGTTGGCCCTGGCTGCCTTCGCTTGGAAATACGGAGAGCGCAAGGGCGACACCCGTCCGGTTCGCATCTTCCCGGGCGGGGTTAAATGGCTGCTTGTGCTCACCTTGATTTACGTCGGATCAGAGATTATCTTGCTGGAGTTTGTGGGCCAGAAAGTTTGGGCCGCCATGTACTTCACTCCGCCCGCGTCCGATTCCCTCCAGGTTCAGGTGCTCGCCGGGCAGTTTGCTTTTTACTTTCGCTATCCCGGACCCGATGGCAAATTCGGCCCCATCCACACCGATAAGATTGATGAAGCCAGCGCGAATTTCTTCGGCATTGACCCGTCCGACGCCGCATCCAAAGACGATATTGTGACCGCGGAATTGGCCGTTCCGGTGAACAAGCCCGTGGAACTTTTGCTGAATTCCAAGGATATGGACCATGGGTTCTATGTCCGGGAACTTCGCGTCCAGCAGGATATGCTCCCCGGGATGCAGATTCCCATGCACTTCACCCCCACCAAAATAGGCAAGTACGATATCGCCTGCAACCAGCTTTGTGGTCTCGGCCATTACAATATGCGGGCTTTCCTGGAAGTGATGTCGGAGGAGGACTATCAGAAGTGGATCGTTCAGCAAGCCAGCTTGCAGTGACGATTTCTGGCGAGAGCGGACACCAAGGCGCTCTGGCGCAGGGAAGGTAACTGACAATGGAAAACATGCCCATGGAAGTGCAGCACCACCACACGGCGCCGACTGGTTTCATCCGCAAGTACATCTTTAGCGTCGACCACAAAGTGATTGGCAAGCAGTATTACTTCCTCGCGATCTTTTCCGTGTTCGTGGGCATGGTCCTTTCGTGGCTGGTGCGGATTCACCTGGTTTGGCCAAACCTCCATATTTGGGGATTGGGTGCTTTTTCGCCCGTGGGAGCGCCGGGCGGTGTGATGACCGACGCGTATTACCTGTCGCTGCTGACGGTCCATGGCACCCTGATGGTGTTCTTTGTGCTGACTACGGCGCCCCAGGCCGGATTCGGCAACTATGCTCTGCCCATTCAGATTGGCGCCGAAGATATGGCGTTCCCGGTCTTGAACATGCTTTCGTTCTGGGTGACGTTTCTAGCCTTGTGCTCCTTGGTCGCGACCCTATTCGTTAAGGACGGCCCTCCGATCTCGGGTTGGACGGCATATCCTCCCCTCAGCGCAGTGGGTAGCAGCGCGGGACCGGGATTGGGAATGGGGCAGAATCTCTGGGCAGTCTCCATAGCGCTTTTTTGCGTAGGCTCCTTGCTCGGCGCCTTGAATTTTATCGTCACCACTGTGGATTTGCGATGCAAGGGCATGACCCTCATGCGCATGCCGCTGACTTGTTGGGCGTGGCTGATTACTGCAATTCTCAGCTTGCTGAGCTTCGCGGTTCTTTTTGCGGCCTGCGTTCTGCTGATTCTTGACCGTAATGCCGGCACCAGTTTCTTCCTCCCCTCTGGCTTGCTGGTCAGCGGCCAACTCCAGAACCACTCCGGAGGATCTCCGTTGCTATGGCAGCACCTGTTCTGGTTCTTCGGTCATCCCGAGGTGTACATCGCAATCGTCCCCGGCTTCGGAGTGATCTCGCATGTGCTCTCGGTGTTCTCCCGCAAACCTGTTCTCGGCTACAAGTTAGTCGTGGGCTGCCTTTTGTCGATCGGTTTCCTGAGCTTCACCGTCTGGGGTCATCACATGTTCCTCAGCGGGATGAGCCCCTATTCCGGCTTCCTGTTCTCCGTTCCGACGTTGATTATCACCATACCTGCCACCATTATCTCCCTCGTTTGGCTGGGAACCGTCTACGGCGGCAGGCTGCGCTTCACCACTTCCATGATGTTTGCCCTGGGCTTCGTCTCGGTATTTGTCACTGGCGGCCTGGGCGGTATGTTCCTGGCCCAGCCCTCGCTAGACATCTTTCTCCACGGAACCTACTTCGTAGTAGGGCATTTCCACATGGTCATGGGAGTGGCGGCCATCTTCGGCATGTTCGCCGGTACTTACTTCTGGTACCCGAAGATGTTTGGCCGCGTGCTGAACGAACGCTTGGGCAAAATCCACTTCTGGATCACCTTTGTTGGCGTCTACTGCATCTTCATGCCGATGCATTTCATCGGCCTTGAAGGCATGCCTCGCCGCTACTCGGGTTTTGTCGAAGACAGTATGCAACACCTCATGCCAGTGCACACATTCATGACCATCGCGGCACTGATTACGGGCGCGACCCAGTTCATCTTCTTTTTCAATCTTTTCTGGAGCATGTACAAGGGAGCTAAGGCAACTGAGAACCCTTGGGAGTCCACCACTCTGGAGTGGACCGTGCCGTCTCCGCCGCCTTTCGATAATTTCGGAGGCAAGGTTCCGGTGGTTTATCACGATGCCTATGAATACGGAGACCTAAAGAACGGGAAGGACTACGTCATGCAGACTGATCCGGTGGGGCAGCCGGCAAACAGTTAGAAGAGTCGTTCGCAGCACGTGACACAGTAAATTCAGGACGGGGCGAGTCAGAACATGTCTTCTTCAATTTCAGCAGCAGGTCGTGGTGGTCACGATGCCGATGCCCTCTGGGGTGGCGATGCGCTGCCTTACGCCGTGCCCTCGAAGAAACTGGGAATGTGGCTATTTATTGTTTCTGATGCCATCACTTTCTCAGCCGTAATTTTCGCTTATGGGTATTTGCGGCTCGCGTCCTCGGCTTGGCCGCGGCCGTTCGAGACGCCGAGTATCGTAAACGCAACCGTTATGACTTTCGTGTTGCTCTCCAGCAGCGTTGCCATGGTTCTGGCCGTCAGAGCCTCAGCCTTGGGCAAGGTGAGCGGCGCGGTAGGATGGCTGGTGGCGACTGCCCTGGGCGGGGTGATTTTTGATGTTCTGCATATTCGCGAGTGGCTGGGCCTTATCGGGGAAGGTGTCCGTCCTTTTCACAACCCTTGGGGCACTCCTATGTTCGGGGCCGCATTCTTTACCATGACCGGGCTTCACATGCTTCACGTCACCATTGGTGTTGTATATCTGCTGATCATCGCCGTCGGCTTTAGGCGGAGAAAGTTCTCAGCCCTGGATGTGGAAGTGAGCGGCCTTTACTGGCACTTCGTCGATTTGGTATGGATGTTCATCTTCCCGCTGGTTTATTTGCTGTCAGCAAAAATGGCCTAGGGGTGGAAAGGATACGGGATCAAGACATGGAACACACGGCGCATGCGGAGACTGCTGGAAACAAGATCATCTTCTCGGTGTGGTTTGGCCTGCTCGGGTTGACGGTGTTAGAGTTGGTTCTCGCCTATCGTGACTTGCCCTTGGAGACCATGCTCAGCATCTTGATGGTCTTGTCCGTGTTTAAAGCGGCATTGATCATTGCCTACTTCATGCACCTGCGGTATGAGCGGGCAAGCCTCTTTGTGACGCTGATTCCGGCACTGGTCTTTGTACTGATTATGATGACGGCTATCTTTGCGGACGGTTCGCGGCTCGCGCATATGCGATCGCTGCTTCAGTAACGCAACACCGCCCGCTGCGCTGATTTCTAGGGCAGCGCCGAAAGAAAGCGTGTATTTATGGACGGCCAGCTAGACTGTGGAAAGCTCAAAACGCCATCGATCCGGCGGGCGGCGGTTCAGCTTGTCGGCCCATGGCTGGCGGTATTGGGTACAGGACATAGGCTCTATGGCCAAAGCTGTGCCATGTGCTACACGACTGTTGCCGGCGGCGGCAAGCCCATCATTCATGCCTTGCAGGGAGGAATCATCGTTTTGCTGATTCCCCCGGTGCTGCTATTCTCGGGCCTGACTATTCTGCTGTTCCGGTGGCGAACATCCGCTTCGAGGCGAACGCCCCTGGCACTGGGCTAAGTGCTCAACCATAACTGGGAACCCTCAGCCCTGAGGCCGCCCGGCACCCTTACCTCTTGTAGATCACTCCGCCCTTCATCACAAACGATACGTTTTGCAGCACACCAATATCCTGCAACGGATCGCCAGGAACCGCGATGACGTCCGCAAAATATCCCGGTTCCAGCGCGCCAATCTGGCCGTCCCAGCCTAGCAGCTTGGAGCCATTGAGCAGATCTGCCCGCATCACCGCCAGCGGCGACATGCCATACTTCACCATCAGAACAAACTCCCGCGCCTGTGTTCCGTGAGGAAATGGTCCAACGTCCGATCCCACGGCCATAGGAACTCCCGCCGCGAACTGCTTGCGGAATTCCTGCTCGTGCAAATCCAGCATCGCCCCCTCCCGTGAGGCTTGGGCCGGGGTATCCGCATGAGCGGCAAAATACTCGAAGATGGTGAAGGTGGGTACCGCGAAGATCTGTTTCTCGCGCATCAGCCGCATGGTTTCGTCGCTGAGCTGGTTGGCGTGGTCGATGGAAACCACTCCCGCCTGCGCCGCATAGAGCGTGCCCGGTTCACCGGTTGCATGCACCGCCACGCGCTTGCCTGATCGCGCCGCCTCCTCGACCGCGGCACTCAGTTCAGCTTCCGTGTATTGGTAAATCGTGGAGAACTGGCCGTTTCGCACTGCGTCCGGCCCAGTCTCATAAATCTTGATGAAGTCCGCGCCTTCCTTGAACTGCTGGCGGATCACCGCGACCAGCTCCTCCTTATTGTTCGCGTAGGTCGCGTTGGGCAGCACATGCTGCTCCGGATTGAATTTGATCGCATCTTCGTGCCCGCCAAGGATGTTGATGGCATTCCCGCTGATGCGCAACCGCGGTCCCGGAACCAGGCCGTCGTCAATCGCGTTGCGGACCGCTGTGTCGGCAGACCCGGCTCCTTCAGTCCCCATGTCGCGTTCCGCGGTGAAGCCCGCCATTAAATCATCCCGTGCCGCCAACAGCGCCATGATGGTGCGCTGCGGCACGGACTCCTGCACCGTCTGTAAATCTTCCGCGCCGGGATGCAGAAACAGGTGCACGTGCGCGTCGATCAAGCCCGGCAAGAGCGTCCCGTCGCCGAGGTCGATCACTTCCGCGCCCCCGGGATGTTTTACTGCCGAGCCCACCTCTAAGATTTTTTGCCCCTGCACCAGCACTTCGCCCGGCTTCAACACACGTCCGCCCCTGACGTCCAGCAAGCGGGCCGCGTGCAGCACGATGGCATGTGGATTTGCCGCTTGGGTTTGCGTCTGTGCCGCGGCGGTCAGCCCGCTCAACACCAGCGATAACAGCCATGAAGAGAGGAACAAACGGGGCTTGGTCATATTGTCAGTACCGGATGGTACCACCATAGATCGACACTGGCCACCGGGGTCGCGCTCGTTCCTAACCGATGCTGGCGGTTTCCAGATTCTTCAGCTCTTCAAGCAACGCTTTCTGCACCTTCTTCTGATGCTCCGCCGTCAACTTCTTCCCATGCGATGTCAGATAGAAGGCGTCGATCGCCATTTGTCCTTCCGTATCGATCAAGGCGATTTCAATGTTGCACCGCTGCTGCGAAAGGCAGGAACTGACGCGGTGCAACAACCGCGGCCGGTCCTGCGCAATCACTTGCAACAACGTGCTCGTCGAGGAGCACTCGTCGTCGAAATCGATCCGAGTCTCCACCGTCACCTTGACTCTGTTATTCTTTTCCCCGCGTTGACGATCGCGCAGCATCCGGTCGAGGTCCGCTTGCCCCGCCAAAACCGCGGAAATGCTCCCCTTGAATCTCTCCCACTCGGAGAGGTTCAACTCGAGAGTGCGAAACCGGTCGGTAAAGTAGAGTGTGTCCACGACCGTTCCAGCCTGGTTCGAAAAGGCGTTGGCCTTCACGATGTTCATGCCCCAGGCCGCCAGCACTCCCGTCAAAGTTGCGAACAAAGACGCACGGTCCTTCGTGACCAGCGTCAGCTCATACCAATGCCGTCCGCGCTTCAAGTCAACCTGAACCGTATCGTTGCCGAACTCTTCCGCCATTTGCATGTGCCGCATCACCTCTTCGGCGGAGTGCACCTGCAGGTATCTCTGCGGAAACCCCTCCACGAAATCCTTGAACTTCGCGCCCATCACAGGGGCCAGGCTACGCAGGCGCGCCAGCTTTTCTCCGTTTGCATCCCCATGCACGCGCTGGTCCGCGCTGCGGTTCAAGTAGTTCGCCGCTGAAATGTACAGCTGCCACACGTTCTCCGCTTTCCACGGGGTCAGGGCCTCGGGATTCACCGCCTTGATATCCGCATAGGTGAGCAAGCACAACATCTTCAGGCGTTCCGGCGTGCCCACCTTGTCCGCGAATACGGCCACCGTCTCGGTGTTGAAAATGTCTCGCCGCAGCGCGGCCGACATTTCCAGGTGGTTGCCGATCAGAAACAGCACTACGGCACGCTCGCCCGGGTCCACATCCAGCCGGTCCATGCAGCGACCGGCGATTTCCAGGCTCGCCTCCACGTGATTGTTGCCCGGCACTCCTTTTCCTGTGTCATGCAACAGCAGCGCCAAGTACAGCAATTCCGGATCCTCCAACTCACCCAGCAACTCCGCATATCGCTTGTCCCAGTCCGACTGCGCTTGCTTCAACCGGTGCAAACTCTCAATGGCTAAAATCGAGTGCTCGTCCACGGTAAAGCGATGGTAGAAGTCCCGCACCACCAGAGAATCAATGGGCTTCAATTCCGGCAAGAGCAGAGTGAGCAAACGCAGCGAGTGCATGGCCCGCAGCGCCTCCGCGGCATGAGGCTCCAGAAGCGTTTCCTGCAGGTAGAGCCAGAGTTCCGCCCCGCGCGGCGGAGTCACAGCCAGCGCTGGAAGCGCCTGCTCAACGCGGTGCTCGGTGGTCGCGCTCAATTTGAGCCCGTGCTGCGCCAAAAAGTGAAACAAGCGCAACAGCATCTCTGGATCCTGCAAAGAAGAAGATTGCTGCAAGAAAATCATGCCGTCGACCACGGAAAAATCCGGATGCGAGGGTTGCGACCGCCAGCCCTGAAATTGCCGCCGCAGCGAGGACCATGCCTCAGGAATCTCCTGCAGCAACTGCAGCACCGTGCGCTGCATTGCGCGGGCATGACCGAAATAGATCCGCATCCAATCCGCAGCCGTGAGGTCTGGTGAATCCGAAGCCCCGATCTTGCGCGCTGCCGCTTCGTCCTGCGCCTCCCAGCTCAGGGAATTGTCGTCGCGCCCATGGCGGAAATGCAGAAAACAGCGCGCCGCCATCAGGAACTCCAGAGCCGCATCCATCTGCTTGCGAACCGGCGCCCGCAACGAACTGGCCTGCGGCCAGTCGCGCAGTTTGTCCATGGCCGAGATCAGCGCCAGCCAGCAGGCCACGTTGTAGTCGCGCAGTCCGCCCGGCGTCTCTTTCAGATTCGGCTCCAGGTGGAACACCGTGTGCCCGAACTTTCCATGCCGCTCCTGCGTTACTTCGGCCAGCCCTTGCAGCAGCGATTTCGACTCCCGCATCACCAGTTTCGGGATCACTTTGTCGTGCAATCGCGCGAATAGGTCCCGGTCGCCCGTCAGGTAACGGCAGTCAAGCAGCGAGATTGTGAACTCGGTGTTATTCGGATCAAAGCGGTCGCATTCTGCAAGCGTCCGCGACACGGGACTCAAGTTCAGTTTCAGGTCCCACACTTCCTGCGAAAACCTTCGGATCGGATCCTTGTAGGTTTGCTCACTAGAGCGGTCGGCATACAAGAAAAGCAAATCGATATCGGAATAAGGAAAAAGGCAGCTTCGCCCGAAACCGCCGGTCGCCACCAGGACGAAGTCCCGCGGCTCCTGTTCGGCGGGCGACACCAAATCCCGCCAAAGCCGTCTGAGAATGTCTTCGATCAACCGCGTCCGTTGCGCCACCGCGGCACGACCGTCTCCCGTCGCCGCGAAATCACGCGCAATTCGCGCCGATTCCTCGGCCAGAAAACTTCGCAGTTCACTGATCAGTGAAGACGCTGCCGTCATGAGATGGGTCGCCGCTTGCCTGCCGCATGTCATTTGGAGACGGCTGGTGACATGCTGCGACTCAGATGCCGATGCGCCCGTCGCGTCCCCTGGAATATCCCCGGACTTTTCCAGTCTCGCTTGCGATCCGCCCGAGATCGCCGCTTACAATGCTCCCTCGCCCCGCTCTTCGTTGCGGATGCGAATCGCCTCGTCCACGTGCGTCAGAAAAATCTTTCCGTCACCGATCTTCCCCGTGCGCGCCGCCACCAATATGGCCTGCACTGCCTTCTCCACCATCGCGTCCGCCAGCACTACCTCCAGCTTGGTCTTGGGAATCAGATCTACGCTGTATTCGCGGCCTCGGTACACCTCCGTGTGCCCCTTCTGCCGCCCATGGCCTCGCACCTCAATCACCGTCATGCCCTCCACCCCAATTTCATGCAGCGCTGTCTTGACCGCTTCCAGCTTGGAGTTTTGGATGATTGCCTCGACCTTCATCATGATGTCGTTCTCAAATCCCTACTCCCGTAAGCGCAGGCCATTCGGACTCAACTCCAGACGGGCTTACTGTATCGCCTGCCATTGTTTCACGGAAATCGAATCTATTTATCGTTCCCATCAGGATTTGTTATTGGAGGGGGAATGGGATTTGCTTTGCGCAGTTCCTGCGCCGAACCCCGTACCCAGCGCCAAACCAAGGGCCGAGCGTATTGTCGCCCAGTCGGCCCGTTACTTTGCCTTCGAAAAATCTTCCACCGCAAAGAGCTGTCCGGCGCGCTCCGCGACTCCCACGCCGATCGAGTCCATATCCGAATCCAGCATATTCGCCCGGTGGTTCGGAGATCGTAAAAACTCCGACTGAATCGCATCAACTCCAGGGCCCTGAACCACGTTTTCCGCAAGCCAGACAAAACGCGCCCCGGCTTGCTTAACTCGCGAAGCCAGGCTGGGTTCCCCGGCAAACCCATGCTCCGCAGCGCCTTGTTGCGCCATCAACCCAGCATGACGCCGCGCGGCCGCTGCCAGCGCCGCATCCCATTTCAAAGCCGGCAAACCCTGGCCGCGGCGCACCCGATTCACCGAAACAAACAATTCCTGCTCGGCGACATTCGCGCCGGTTTGTGCTTGCGCCGCCAAAAGCGTAGAAAACCCGATGACCACTAGAGCCGCCAGCCGGATCATGATTCGCAAGTACCCCTCGGTGAATCTTAATCCGGATTCTTCTCTTTTCACTCGCTATCCGCTTATCGAAAGTCTGGTCGCAACACTTCACAATCGTAACCGCGGTCGGGAGGCCAGATCGTTCACTTCGTCGGCCCTTTTTGTTCTTCCGGAGGCGATGGAGGCCTGGCGAATTTCGCGTCGTCCACCGGAACGTTCTGCTTCACCTCGCTGACCTGGATGGTGAACCGCCCGCCCGGCCGCGCCAAAGTCCAGCGAAACGGAATCTTCACCCCTCCCGCCTCGCGGTAGTCCGCATAATCGATCTGCGTGGGTAACCTCCCAAGCGGCGTCTCTCCGTATCGCACCAGGCGCAGAAGCAGGCCAGATTGCTCGTCAAAATAGAGTCGCAGCGGCGTTTTTCCGTCGCGCTGACCCACCACCAGATAGGCACCGCGGTCCCCAACTTTTTCTGTTCCCCGCACTTCCACTTTGCTGAACATGTCCTTCAAGTGCGCTGGAAAGTGAAGGTCCGCATCCATGGCTGCTGCATCAATGTCTGAGCCGTGCATCTCGCGTACCGGCCGTCCGGGAGCGCCCAACCACCCTTCATGACCGTCAAACGCGGTCACACTATCTCCATCGGGAGTGTGCGTGAACGATACGCGCTTCTCCGGACCCTTCGAAAAGATCTCAATCGGAACATTCCTGTCCCCAAATGTGATCGCTCCCTTCATGACCCGGCTCGTAATCTTTTCGATTGCCGCGCTGCCGCCCACCGCTCGCAGATACTTGTCGAACAACTGAGCGGCGCTGGGCCCCTCTGCCTTTGCTTCAGCGGCCTCGTCCTTCTTGTCAGGCTTCTTTGCATCTCCCATGCCCAACTTCGGCTCTTCCGCCATCACCACCGGCGTCGCCACCGGATCGGCGCTGCCTCGGTGGCACGAATAGCAGGTCACCTCGCGATGCCCCTCGAAGTTGTCCTTATTGATGGCGAACATCATGTCCATCATTTTCCGAGCGGTCTGCTTCGGCTGTTTGTCGTCTTTTTCGAACGCACCCTGCACATGGCAGAACTCGCATTCCACGCCCAGCGACGCTGTGATGAACTGCATTGCCGGAATCAGTTGGTCGGCCGGAATGCCCTTCAACGTCTGGATGTTCTTGAACTGCTCCTCCGCCTTCTTTGGGGCGAGGGGCGTGGACGGGTGGGTAACTCCGCCGGACTGCGCTTTCGCGCTGCCGATCTCAACTCCAAGAATCACGACGATCGCCGCCATCCCCAGAATTACCGCGCGTACCATTCCCTTCATTGTTTACGCCTCAGTTGGAATTTCGGAAGTTTATCAAAAAGTCCGCCGCCTGCGTTCACGGCCGATCACCGTCATGACGGACAAAATATTGCCATTTGTCCATCCCCGCCGGAACCGCCACATCGAAGAAGCCCACCATCATTTCCTGCGAAGTCTGGTCGCCCCACGTCACCGTCTTCTCCGGGTCGGGATTGTGCGGATTATTCTTAGAATTGTCGTACCACGCAACCGCGCGCAGCGTTGTCCCAGCTTTCAATTTCCGCGGCTCGGCCAGTTTGTAACTCAGCTGCCAGTGGAAGTGATAATTCACCCGCAGCAAAGTTTCCACGGTTCCATCGTCATGCACAATGTCATACTCAAACCGCTTTCCACGCAGGTGCATGTGCGGGAAAAGACTCAGCAGGGTTGCATCGTTGGGCAGCGTCCCCTGCACTTCCACTCGAAAATCCTCCGCGCCCGGCGGAATAATCAGGGCATGATTGTTCAACTGCAGCGTGATCACCCTCTGCTTCGGTGGGCTCTTTGCGAACACCAGACCGACGCTGGTTTCGTCGCTCGCCGCCTCGCCGTTGGTCGTGTAGTGCATCTGAAACACCAGGTCCGATCCCGCCGGCACGAACTTCGCCATGCCATCCGCCCAGCGGTCCGGGGCGCTTCCCGGCGCGTACACCAGCAACAGATCGCTGGTGGTCTCATGCGCCTGCCGCCGCTCCTCGGGGTCGCTCAACATCGACGCCGTGAACGGCTCGCCCACCGGAGCATGCCGCAGCCACGGCGAATCCGGAGGCCGGATGTATACCACCGCATGGTGAACATGGGCCGTGCGCGAAGGGCGCACTTCCACCATCTGCACCCACTTGTCCTCCGTAAAATGCGTGGGCGCGATCTCGTATGTATATTCCACCTCGCCTCGCGCCGGAATCTGCACTGGCTTGGGCATCTTCACCACCAGATCCGGCTGAGGAATATTCCAGGTTTCACTCCACTTGCGTGGCGCGGGCGCGTCCTGTACATCCCCCGGAGGCGCCCCGACTTTCTGCCAGGCGCCAATCGTGGCGATTTGCTCCGCACTCAACGACGGATCGTTCGCGAAATGTCCGTAGCGCGGATCGGCGAACCATGGTGGCATCATCTTCATCTCAACCGCAGCCGCCATTTTGCCTGCCCATGGCCGCGTCTGCTCGTAAGTCACCAGCGGCATTGGCGCCGCTTCGCCTGGTCGGTGGCAACTCTGGCAATGATCTTGCAGAATCGGGAGCACATCCTTATAGAAGGTAGGGGGCGAGATCTTTTCGTTCGCGCCGGCGGCAGGGCCGGACTTACGCCAGGCTGCTCCGGCCATCAGAAGAGAGACCGTCACGGCGAAGAGCGTCCCGAGCTTCTTCACGAGCGCAGAAACTCCAAAGTCAAGGCCCACGCCTGCCGCGCCGAGTGCGGCTCATACGTGGCACGCTCGTCGCAGAAGAATCCATGGTCCGCGCGGGAGAATTCGACATTCACATAAACCTTCTGCTGCACGCCCAGAGCCTCAATCACCGCTTTCCGGTGCTCCGGCGTAATGCGCTTGTCCAACCCACCCCAGATCAGCAATGACGGCGCCTGCAGCTTCGGAGCCCGGTCCAGCAGTCCGGGAGCGATTCCTCCTCCGTAAAACGAAACCGCGGCGTGCAGCGGAACCACGCTGTTGGCAAGAAATGAAACGCGACCGCCCATGCAGAATCCCACACTCGAAATCTCGTTCGGTTTTACCTGGGCATTCGAACGCAGCCAGTCATAGGCCGCGCGTATGTCTGGCTCGGCCGTCTCCGTTGTCACCGCCTGGTAGTGCGGTATCACCGCGGGGAAGTCCGTATAGCTGCCTTCAAAACCCGGCGGCGCCGTCCGATGAAATAGTTCCGGAGCAATTGCCACATAGCCCTCCGCAGCGAACCTCTCACTCACATTGCGAATGTGATGGTTAACACCGAAGGCCTCCTGGAACACGAGCAGCCCCGGGTGCGGCCCAGGTTGCTGCGGACGAGCCACATAAGCGGCCATGCTTGTTCCATCCCCGACGGCCAGCTCCACTTTTTCTTTCACGATCGCTATTCCGCTCACACCGCCCTCTGTCTTGAAGATTTTCCGGCGCTGCACGCCGGCGCAGTCTTGTTGCGATTTCGTCTTCCTAGTCTCGCACAAACGCAGCTCTGCGGTGCGCACACCCTTCTGCAAAAATGCTACAGTAAGCGTTTCATGTCTGCGCCCGATTCCATTTTCGTTCGCGCTTGTAAGTCGCAGCCTGTCAACCGCACTCCCGTCTGGTTCATGCGCCAGGCTGGACGCTACATGCCCGAGTACCGCGCTGTTCGCAAGCAGCATTCCCTGCTCGAGATCTGCAAGAAGCCCGCCCTTGCCGCCGAAGTCACCATCACCGCGGCGGAGTTTCTCGGCGTCGACGCCGCCATCATCTTCGCCGACCTGCTTCTTCCTCTCGAGGTCATGGGGCTGCCTTTTCATTTCTCTGCCGGAGAAGGCCCCGTCATCGAAAAGCCAGTCCGCAGCGCCGAGGACGTGGCCCAACTTCGCTCCGATCGCGCCGATGAACTGGGCTACGTCTCCGAAGCGGTGGGCCTCGTCGCGCGACATTTCGCCAACAAACTTCCCGTGGTCGGATTTTGTGGAGCGCCCTTCACGCTTGCCAGTTACATGATCGAAGGCGGCGGCTCGCGCCACTATCTGCACACTAAGAAGATGATGTACAACTCCCCCTCAGATTGGGATGCGCTGATGCGCAAGCTGGTTGAGGTCACCGCAGAATATTCTGCCGCCCAAGTGCGCGCCGGCGCCGATGTCATCCAGATTTTTGACAGTTGGGTCGGCTGCCTCAGCGTGGAAGATTACCGCCGCTACGTCGTCGCCCACGTCACAAACCTGGTTCAGCGACTGCAGCAGACCGGGGCGCCCATCATTTACTTTGGCACCGACAGCGCCACGCTGCTTCCCGCTATGAATGGCACCGGAGCCGAAGTCATCGGCCTCGACTGGCGCATCCCGCTCGACAAAGGCTGGAGCGATCTCGGCCACCGCTGCGCCGTGCAGGGTAATCTAGATCCCGTCCTGCTCTTCGCCGATTGGAAAGAATTGAAATCTCGCGCCGAGCACATTCTTCGACTCGCCGCTGGACGCCCCGGCCACATTTTCAATCTCGGCCACGGCATCCTGCCCGAAACGCCGGTCGACAATGTGAAGAACCTGACCCGGCTGGTGCAAGAGTATTCCGCAGCACCCAATTCATGACCCGCATCGCGATCATCGGCGGCGGCATCTCGGGACTCGCCGCCGCTTTCGACCTCGAAGAACATCGCCGCGCCGGCGCAGTAGATTACGTCGTTTATGAATCCGCTCCTCTTCTCGGCGGCGTTCTTCGCACGGAACACATCCAGGGCTGCATCGTCGAAGCCGGGCCGGATTCTTTCATTACCGAAAAACCTTGGGCCGCCGATCTCTGCCGTACGCTCGGCCTCGGCGATCAGCTCATCGGCTCGAACGATGCCGACCGCAAAACATACATCCTCGTCCGCGGGCGCCTTATTCGCATGCCCGACGGCCTAATGTTCATGGTCCCGACGAAAATCCTTCCAACAGGTTTCTCGCCGCTGTTTTCCTGGACCACCAAGCTGCGCATGGCGCAGGAACTATTCCATCCGCCGCGCGCCGCCGAAGGTGACGAAAGCGTCGCCTCCCTCGTCGAGCGCCACTACGGCGCGGAAATGGTCGACCGCCTCGCCGACCCGCTTCTTTCCGGCGTCTACGGCGGAGAAGCCGCCAGCCTCAGCGTGCGCGCTGTTCTGCCACGCTTCGCCGAGATGGAGCGGACTCACGGCAGTCTGGGCCGCGCCATGCTCGCCGCCCGCAAGAAAATTCCGCGATCCGCACACAAGCCCGCCGCTCCGCTTTTCACTTCACTCAAGAATGGCATGCAGCAGCTCGTCGAAACCCTCGTTCCACACCTGGATCCGTCCTCCTTGGTTTGCAATGCTTCCGTGCAATCCGTTCAACGCGAAGCCGGAGGCTGGAAGGTTGCGGCAGGATCGAAGTCCGAACACTTCGACGCCGTCATTCTCGCATTAACTGCGCACGCCGCCGCGAGATTGCTCTCCGTCTGCGGCCCGGAACTATCTGCCGAACTCGCCGCCATCGGCTACAGCTCTTCCATCACTGTCGGCCTCGGCTATGATTACGAAGTTCGCCAGTCACTCCCTCCGGGGTTTGGCTTTCTCGTGCCCCGCAACGAAAGCAAACGGCTGCTGGCCGCGACCTTCGTACACAACAAGTTTCCGCACCGCGCGCCCGGCGACCGCGCCTTGCTGCGCTGCTTCTTCGCGGGGTCGAACGCGGAAAGCATCTGGCAGCTTTCCGACGACGCCATCGTTGCCGTCGTGCGCGACGAATTGCAGCAGATTCTCGGCCTCCGCGCCGCGCCGCTCTTCGGCCGCGTCTATAAATGGAAGTGCGCCATGGCGCAGTATGGCGTCGGCCATTTGGAACGTCTTGAGCGCATCGAGCGCCTCCGCCAGCAGTTGCCTGCGCTTGCGCTGGCCGGCAATGGCTATCGCGGCATCGGCGTCCCCGACTGCATCCGTTCTGGCCGCGAAGCCGTTAAACAACTCCTTAATCTCTGAAAGACGAGAGTTTGTGTGGCGAGCAAGCGTAGTGCGACGTACCGACTAATGTTGTCGTGATCGCCAGGGGAAATTGTTCGCCGTCAACGAGGCGACAGTCATTCGGGTCTGTGGAAATCTGCCTGAAAAATATTGACGACGGGCGACTTTGGCGGTGTACGTAACGCCGATTCTGGGGGTCTGAGGGCTGTTTTGAGTGGGTCCTGGGGCTGGAACCCTCCTACTCTAGCTGCGATGCAAACGAAAAGCCCCCGCCAGTGGCGAGGGCTGAATTTCGAGTGCACATCCACGACCAAGAAAATTAGTTCTTCGCCGGTTCGGCGGGCTTAGCGGGGGTATTCTTTGCGTATTTGCGGCGGAAGCGCTCGACGCGTCCAGCGGTATCCATTAGTTTCTGCTTGCCCGTGAAGAAGGGATGGCAGGCGGAGCAGATTTCTACGCTGATATCGCCCTTGTGGGTGGAGCGGGTCACAAAGGCATTGCCGCAGGCGCAATGCACGCGCACTTCGTTATAAGCGGGATGAATGGCTGCTTTCATAGGGTTCCGACCTCGATACGAATCCTTAGATTCTACCGGAAGGGCCTGAGATTCAGCAAACCAGCCATCTGCCATCAGTTCTCAGACCCCATAGGCCGACGGCTGACGGTTTCTTCAGAAGCGGAACTGGTACGACACTTTCACGAAGAATTGGCGGCTGTCGTTGATAAAGCCCTTCGCCGTGAACAGCCCGGCCAAGCCAGCGGAGTCTTGCATCAGCGAGTGGTCCAAGTTTTCGAGTTCGCTGTTGTAGCCGACGTACACCGCCGTCCCGGGATGGATTAGATAGGTCATCAGAAAATAGGTATTGAACTCCTTCTGCGTGGGCAGGTAGGTGTAAGGGTAAACCGTGTTGCCCGGAGTATTCGCCAGAAGCGAGTTGTACTGCATAATCAGGCGCAGAGAAAGCTGCGGCGTGAATTGCCAGTTCCATTTGCTTTGCACAAGGTGGTTATTGAAGATGCCTTTGCCGATGGCGCCGGGGGGCTGCGAGATCAGCGATAGAGCGCTAAGATACTCGTCCTCCGTTGCCCGCAAGCGCGAAAATAGGTAAGTATTATCAATCTTCAAGGGCTTGATCGGACGAAAGATCAGGGATACGTAGGCCGAATCCGACCGCGACAGAAGGAACTGTGGCAGAGCATTCGCGGCGGGCACAAAGTTTGCTCCGTCTCCCCAAGAGTAGATGCCCAAAACCGTAACTTTCTTAAGATAACTCGTTTGGACCCGAGCCGAGCTGAGGTGTTCGTGGTAGTCCTGGTTGTGGGTTACGCCCGGCAGAGGGATGAATGTGAAATCCTGAGGCCTCAGGCGCTCCCGCAACTCTTCATAAGGATCCAGCAAAATGTATGTCTGTCCCCGTCCTTGAATCGACACATACGGGTCATAATAGGTATCCAAGCGATTGCCTTCGTGATCGAATACGTAGCGCTGGATCAGTGAAGGGCCCCAGGATAAAAGCCAGCCCTTCTTCGGGCGGAAGCGGTAATAAACCGTGTTGTAGAGTCCGCGAATGTCCACGCGGTTCACGAATCCGGGCACGGTGACGAAGCCCGGACTGACGTCCTGGTAAGTACCTTGGTAGTTGAAATGCAAGCCGTTGCGCTTTAGTTGTAGCCGCTCGGCAGGTCCGGCGTAGTTGTTTGCGTTGCCCGCGCGGATAAGGTTCCCCGCGCTGAACGGGAACAGGTTGTCCTCGCAGGTGGTCTGCAGGTTCGCGGCCGGGGAAAGGTATATATTGAGTCCCTGCAGATTGCTCGAACTGGCTACCGCCTGTCCTTCCAATACCCAGTTGGGGTTGAGCTTTAGCCGCGTGTCCACGCCGCCCACGCGGTTAAACTCGCCCGTGGCCGGGCACTCCCAATCGGTGTAAAGCGCGCCTATCGTCGACTCCTTGAAGATGTCGCGGCTTACGCGCGCAATGGTGAAGTACGAACGAATGCCGTAGAGATTATCCGCACAAAGAGGGGACTGCAGATTAATGCCGGTGATTTCGCTCGCCGGGCAGAAGCTGGGCGCGGCCAGCCCCGGCGCGCGATCATCGCTGGCCATCAGGCCTACGGAGTACGGTCCCTCCTTCCCAGTCAAACGGATTCCCGCCGAGGGGTCCTGAATGTTGCGGGTAAAGAACAAATCGATGGGCGTGCGGAAGTAATCCGCATTTTCCAAGAAAAACGGACGCTTTTCCGGAAAATACACCTCGAAGCGCTGGTTCACCGTGATCTGCGGATCCTCCGTCTCCACCTGGCTGAAGTCGGGGTTCGCGGTCATATCGAGAACGAAGTGATCTTTGATCACGAACTTCGCATCCAGACCTGCCTGCCCCTGCGCTGCGGCATTCTGAAAAAACGGATTGTAGGGGTCGACCGTGTCGAGCGACCGGAAGCCGCGCATGATCCCGTAAGGGATGAGCTCAATGTCGCGGCCCGGCGAGATTCCCTCCAGCCCATCGAGAGTCGCTTCCCGGCCGAGTCTCCCCTCCTGTTTGTAGGAGACCGAGGGCCAGTAGGAGTCCTCATTCTTGCGGGTAATTCCGCGATACATAACGATTCCCCACTCCTGCTGGTTCGTAGCCGGAAAGCGCAGGCTCTTGAAGGGAATGGCCATCCAGGCCACCCAGCCGCGGCTGGTGACCTTGCCCTTCGAATCCCAAACCGCGTCCCACGAGGTATCCCAGTGATCGCCCACGTCTTGGCGTATCGCTTCGGTGTAGATCGCATCCCACTGCACGCCCAGCGGCGTGGTCTGAAACTCATACGCCCGCCGCCGGTCATGAAAGGTATCGAACATCACTGCGACCTGATCGTCGTCATAGACGTCCTCGCGCACTGACATGCGCGCCCGCACTTTCTTAGGATCGTCGAAGCACACGAATACCAGATAGAGATTTTGCTCGTCGTAGCCCAGATAGGCCTCGGTCGGCTCGGAGACTTTCTCACCATCGTGCGGATTGCGTTGCACGAAGTCCGTAACCTTAGCCATCTGCAGCGCGATCTCGCCCTGCGGTTTCATGCTCAGGAAGTCTTCCAGTGCGGGCGCGTGGGTTAAGCGCGGAATGGTTAGAGCCGGAGGAGCTATTGCTGCCTTTGCAGAGGGCCGGACTTCTGGATTCTTGATGGCCGGCTCTGGCAACTGGGCCGATGGCGAAGGCTTCTGCTCGGATGGCATAGATTGTCCCGGCCGAGCCGGATTCGCTTCTGGAGGGGCAGGAGGGTTTTGTGGAGTGGTCTGGGGATTCTGAGGAGTCGCATCCTGTTGCGCCGGAACGGTATTATCCGTTGCTGACACGGAACTGCGCACCGCAACAGCCGTCTGCTGGGGCGGCGCGCCCCACACGCATTCCACGGAGGCAGATACTATGAGCGCTGCCACCAACGGGAATCTCGGAAGAGATTCGCGAAAATCTCGAATTCGCCCCGACCGCAAAGTTTCCTCACCTCTCTCCGTTCCCGCATCGAGAGGAATCCAGCAAGATACACCATGAACGCGTCTGACAGAACAGGAAACGATTGTTCTAAGGTTTTGCGAACAAGATTATGCGGGGAACTCAAGCGGTTCTGTTTCTCCTCGGCGACCGAAGAATTAAATTTTAGAATAACGAACTCTGCCTGCGATTCGGCGTGATGCCAAAATGATCGTAGGCCAATTGTGTGGCCACTCGCCCCCGCGGAGTGCGGTTCAAGAACCCAATCTGCATCAGGAAGGGCTCGTAAATCTCTTCAATGGCGTCCGGTTCTTCGGCCAGAACCGCCGCCAGCGTGTTCACGCCTACCGGCCCACCCTGATATTTTTCGATGATTGTAAGCAGCAGCTTGCGGTCCACTTCATCGAACCCATATCGGTCTACCTCCAGCATTTGCAGCGCCGCTTGCGCCGTGGGCAAATCGATCTTGCCCGCGCCGCGCACCTGGGCATAGTCGCGCACCCGGCGCAAAAGGCGGTTGGCGATTCGCGGGGTTCCACGCGACCGGCCGGCAATTTCGATGGCGCCCGCGCCGTCGACCTCAACTCCGAGAATCTCGGCGGACCGTTCCACGATCACTCGCAGATCTTCCGGGGTGTAAAACTCCAGCCGCAGAACGATCCCAAACCGCGACCGCAAAGGCGCCGAAATCAAGCCCGCCCGCGTGGTCGCGCCCACAAATGTAAACGGCTTCACTTCGAGCGTGTGCGTGCGCGCCGAAGGACCCTGTCCGATGATGATGTCCAACTTGTAATCTTCCAGCGCCGAATAAAGCAGCTCTTCGAGCACTGGCTGCAGGCGGTGAATTTCATCGATGAACAGGACCTGCTTATCCTGCAGGTTGGTGATGATCGCGGTCAGATCGCCCTTGATCTGCAGCAGGGGAGCGGCGGTCGGCTGGAAGTGAACGCCCAGTTCGTTGGCGATGATGTTGGCTAGCGTGGTCTTCCCCAACCCCGGAGGCCCATACAGAAGCACGTGATCCATGGCCTCGCCGCGCGACCGCGCCGCCTCAATCGCCACCGCCAGATTTTCCTTGACCTTGGCCTGCCCGATGAACTCGCCCAGCCGTTGAGGGCGCAGCTTCAGCTCGAAGGATGAGTCGTCTTCCACCGCGGCGGCCGATACCAGCCGCTCACTTGCTCCGGACTCGTTCGCCTTGGAGAGGTTCTTGGGGAGATTCACGATATCGCGATGGTAAAGCGAAAGACCTTGAGGCGCAATCGCGCGTTTACGGCGGGTTGCTGGCATCCGCCAATTACGTTAGCCCTGCCTGTTGATAAAGACGAGCGATCCCCTGGGGGTGAGCGCCGCGCGGTTGCGTGTGTAACGACGGTTGTGATAGTTTAACTAATTGTCCCGGACATCTGGATGGGATCGGGGGTATACTTGTGCCTGTGAGGGTGCTTGCCCCGTAATGCTGGCGTAGCTCAGGTGGTAGAGCATCTGATTTGTAATCAGAGGGTCGGGGGTTCAAATCCCTTCGCCAGCTCCAGGAAACGAGTTTAGGGCAGGAAGCGGAACTCTTAGGCGGCGCAACAGGTTTTTCCAACGCACTTCATTCGGGACGATTCCGGCGTGCAGTGATCTTCGCGTAGTAATCCGTAAGCGCGATTCTTGGTTTCCCTGGTTTGCGATATTGCGGTTGCGAAGCTCTGGTTGGCGAAGGCGGCTGGAGTTGAAGCGTCTTGTCTTGGCCGGTGGTCTTGGAAGACGAAGCGCAACGGCTGCAATCGCCCGGCAGTTTCTGCACAGGTGGGTGAGTGGTTAAAGCCGGCAGACTGTAAATCTGCTCCTCCTAGCGAGGTACGAAGGTTCGAATCCTTCCCTGTGCACCACATAACGTGCACCAGCATTATGCGGCACCGGGATTCTGTGCGCCAGGAATTATGAGTCGCTTGGCAATGGCGTTGATTGCGTACCTGGTTTTGGGCGTGCTGGCGTTGGCCACGCTGAGTGATTACCGGATCCGGTTGCTGACGCTGATAATTCTTGCAATGTTCGCATTTAAGAGCTGGGTGCGCCGCAAACATGTGTTGCACTCGGATGGCGATCGCGAAGCCGGGCAGGTTGGCGGGGGCCGGGACGAGCAGCTTTAGGCCGATGTAGCTCAGTTGGTAGAGCACTCCCTTGGTAAGGGAGAGGTCACCAGTTCAATCCTGGTCATCGGCTCCAGACATCCATGTTGGGGGTTTGTGCTGATAGCTGACGGCTGTTTTGAGCGGGAGTAACTCAGTGGTAGAGTCACAGCCTTCCAAGCTGTTGGTCGCGGGTTCGATTCCCGTCTCCCGCTCCAGAATTTCAGTGGTTTTTGGGGCGTGAGCGAAACGGGAGCTTAGGCAGCTGTTATGGGCTTCGAACAGGCGACCATCAAGATTGAGAAGGAAGAAGAGTTCGCAAAACTGAAAGCCGCGGTGGAGCAGGCTTTCTTGCCCGCGAAAGCGGAGCGATTTCTGAAGCGGCTGGATCGTAAAGGAATTCGCGTTCGAGAGTTCGATGGAGTGTTGGCGGCCCGTGCGCTGGAAGATGCGGGCGGATCGCCGCCGCAGGCCGGCCTGAGCGCGTGGCAGTTGTACCAGGCGCTGCCGGTTTCCGATCAGGCGCAGATGCGCGAGTTTTACCTGTCAAAGCTGGAAATGGTCGACGTAGCGCTGCGGCACAAGTTTAAGAAGCTTTACCAGTATTACTGAATTATTAACCAGCGAGGCCCGGCAATCTTATGGCGAAAGAGAAATTTGATCGGAACAAGCCGCACTGCAACGTGGGGACGATTGGTCACATCGACCATGGCAAGACGACGTTGACGGCGGCCATCACCAAGGTGTTGCAGAAGCACAATCCGAAGATTGTGTTCCGGTCGTTCGATTCGATCGACAACGCTCCGGAAGAGAAAGCGCGCGGCATCACCATCGCGACGGCGCACGTGGAGTATGAGACGGCGAACCGGCACTACGCGCACGTCGATTGCCCGGGGCACGCCGACTACATCAAGAACATGATCACGGGCGCGGCGCAGATGGATGGCGCGATTCTGGTGGTTGCCGCTACCGATGGTCCGATGCCGCAGACGCGCGAGCACGTGCTGTTGGCGCGGCAGGTGGGCGTGCCCTACATCGTGGTGGCTTTGAACAAATGCGATGCGGTGGACGACCCCGAACTGCTCGATCTGGTTGAGCTCGAAGTGCGCGAGTTGCTGAAGACCTACAAGTTTCCGGGCGACGATGTGCCGGTAATCCGGCTGTCGGCTCTGGGCGCCTTGAATGGGGAAGAGAAGTGGGAGAAGCAGATCGACGCTTTGATGGAGGCGGTGGACAAGAGTGTGCCGCAGCCGGCGCGCGAGTTGGACAAGCCGTTTCTGATGCCGATTGAAGATATTTTTTCGATTCAAGGCCGCGGCACGGTGGTGACGGGACGTATCGAGCGCGGCAAGGTGAAGGTGGGCGAGGAAGTGGAGATTGTGGGCTTCCGCGACACGCGCAAGACGGTGGTGACGGGCGTTGAAATGTTCAAGAAGCAGTTGGACGAAGGACTGGCGGGCGACAATGCCGGCCTGTTGCTGCGCGGCATCGCGAAAGAAGATGTCGAGCGCGGCATGGTGCTGGCCAAGGGTGGATCGATCACGCCGCACACGAAGTTCAAGGCGGAAGTCTACATCCTGACGAAAGAAGAAGGTGGAAGGCATACGCCGTTCTTCAAGGGATACCGTCCGCAGTTTTATTTGCGGACGACGGATGTGACGGGCGTGGCGGAGTTGCCGGAAGGCACGGAGATGGTGATGCCGGGGGACAATGTGAGCCTGGTGATCGAGCTGATCACGCCGGTGGCGATGGAAAAGGGCTTGCG
>Ga0302182_10000272_pt1 | contig 34944 bp, 39 predicted proteins | sample I_Palsa_N3_1_FD_198781 | JGI IMG/M metagenome (GOLD analysis project Ga0302182, IMG submission 198781) | Peat permafrost microbial communities from Stordalen Mire near Abisko, Sweden - I_Palsa_N3_1 | ecosystem: Environmental > Terrestrial > Soil > Palsa > Peat permafrost | place: Sweden...
TAGCTCAGAGGCCAAATCCCCGTGTGAACCCCCAGGACCAGTGCCTCGCGCCACAATTTGCGCAGCGCCGCCTCGCAAATACAAGCCACTCGACCGCCTCCAAAAGAGCGTACAACGCGATCGCCCCAACAACGGAAACGGGGAATGCCGCAAGCATTACTAGCCAGTCGTGTGCTAAAAACACCTGCAGCGTTTGTGGTAAACTTCGGCGGTAGATATGGTGAACGACGGGGACAATAATGGCGAAGGCGAACACCCATAAACCGATTAGCGCTAGGAACAAGAGGCCGCAGCTCACACCGGGCAGAAAGCCGCGTTTCTCCTCGAAATTACATTTCTTGCAGCGGTAGATCATCGGTGGGGCAGAGCATTCACAATTGGCCCATTACCAGGAGTTTCCAAGGAATCCGGGGCCAAAGCAAGCGAAACGCCAGAGCCAACATTTCCTTTGCGATCGCCGCGGGTTCGGGATTACAATGCCATTGCCTTAAATCCATGTGCTGGCGGATGAAATTGCTATACAGCACAAGCGCGTGGGTGTTGTAATTATGCCACAGCAGTCAACCAGCGACCATTACGAACTTACTCCCGACGCAGAATTGGCGACCAAGGAGCAATACCCTTTCCGCACGATGTCTCCAGAAGAATATGTCGCGCGACATGCACATGGAATTGGCGCGTTCTCAATCTGGGAGTGGAAGTTCCGTGATTTGGCCTTCGCCGAGTGGCTTCTCGCTGTTCATGTCAATTTGCACGATCGCGCCAAACGTGAGGCATGTCGTGAGCAGTTTCTTACTGCTGAGGAGTGCAAGCGGTTTCGGGAGCTTGAGCAAGGAGAGTTCTAACGGCGGACCCCGCTGATGGCTTCGAGGTTCAAACCGGCGAAACGCCGGAGCCAACATTTCCTTTGCGATCGCCGCCGGCTAGAGATTACAATGCGTTTGCGATAAATCCGCGTGCTGGCGGATGGAATTGCTATCCGCGACCTGAGTTGCCACAAAGGCTCGAATGATGAACACGGCAAAGTTTCTGGTGGTCATCGTGAGCGCGGCGCTATCAATTGCCACTGTGGCCGACGAAGGGAAGGCCGGTAAGCCTACCAATTCAGACAATCAACAGATACAAGGGACCTGGAAGGTGGTCGGCTGCTATGGTAATAGCAAGGTCGCTTCTCCCGAATTTATTGAAGAGCATCCCTCGACAATGAAGTTCGCCGGCAGCTCCGTCACTACATCGGAAAAGACCACCGCAACCACGCAGACAACAACCGAGGCGACGTTCGTTTTGGATCCGTCTAAATCACCAAAGCAAATTACCCTCACTGCAGCTACCGGGCCGTTAAAGGACCATCCAGGGACCTTCATTTATGAACTTGAAAAGGACTCGTTGAAGGTTGCGTTCGGTGCCGGCAATTCATTGCCTAATGGCTTTGACAATAAAGACGGCGTGCAAGTGATGGTCCTGGAGCGGCAAAAGGAGAAAGGGAAGTAGGCACCCTCATGGCCTCGCAGGGGCGTCGACAAAATTGGGGAAATTCAAAGAGACTTCGCTGATTACCCTACCTCCTTCGCCCTCGCAATCAATACTCAGGGGTGGTTCGTCGACGAACTTTCTTTTTTAAAATAATAGACGCTCCGCCCCACTTGCGGATCATTGATATCGGAGGAACGATTAGCGGTGATGGCGGAAACCCAGATCGACCAGAGCCGCAGGGAGTTTGGCGAATGGGCAAGCCAAATTCATGGCGATCTCATTCGTTCGGCACAGCGGATTTGTGGCGATCCCAGCGACGCTGAAGATGTCGTGCAGGACACGCTGGTGGCGGTATGGAAACAGTGGCAGGAAAAAGGCCGGACGATCCCAGCGCGTATATCTTTCGGGCCGTCTCTTTGAATGCAATCAAATGGCACACCCGGCGACGGCATCACGTGTCCCTGGACGCCGTCGGCGAGATGGCACAAAACGCCGATCCCGCCGCCCCCGATCCGGCCGCAGTGGAGCAGGCGATAGCCCGCTTGCCATCCAAGCAGCAGACCGTTGTGCGAATGCGGTTTTATCTGGGGCTGTCGCTGAAACAGATTGGCAAAAGTTTGTCGATTTCCTCAAACACCGCCGCCAGCCGATGCCGTTATGCCCTAAGCCGTTTACGTTCCAGCTTACGCCACGAAACCCACAAGAAATAACCGGAGAAAAGACATGGAGAATTCACGACCGCCAAAGCCTTTGCAGGATGTTCAGTTCAACCACACCACCGGCGTCGCTTTCGCCGCAGTGTTAGGAGGCGTGGCCATCGCCTTGGGTGTGCCGTACATTGCCCTGCGTTTTGGCGCAGCCTATTTTAATTCCACCGAGCAATTCTGGTTTTTGGTCGGAGCGGTAGCGCTCGGCGGGCTGATTGCATTAACCGGCGTCTTTTTCGGAGCCGTCATGCCCCATTCGGTACATGAAATGTGGGAAGCGCCCAGCAAAAGCTCCGAGCCGCCAAAGTGATCACTCGTGCCGAAGCGCTTCGATGGGATTCATTTGCGATCGCGTCAGGCGGTGGATTACAATGTTTTTGCGTTAAATCCACGTGCTGGCGGATGGAATGGCTGTCCTGCGCGAGCGCGCACAGCCAACTACCAGTGGTGGCCCCTTTTTGGATTCAGGAATCCGGCCAGTGAGCACCTACCTCGACACTCTCAAAGCGGCGATCACAGACACTGGCGACTGGAGTTGGTGGACATCCAACCTGCCCGACTCATTCCAACTCGAGTTTGGGCGCGTGCAGCTCTGGTGTCCGCCTACAGCACCAACAAAACCGCCGTCTAGCCAAGTCGCGCTGCGACTTATCCGGCCACGGTCAGTGGTGTTCTTGGCCAACGGCGATCAACCTGACAATTGGTTTGAGGCGTTGCAGCGCGACGAACTGCGGCCATTTCCACCTGACCGCGACAGTTTTACTCTCACGGATCACGCGGAGGCGCGCAGATTCGTGGACGGGGCCGCCAAGACACATCGCCTTCCGATCGAGGCCGCCAGCGCTGGGGCTTCTGACAATTGTGCGGTTGTAGCGTTTTTGGCCGGGCCGGTCGGGTTCTACGGGGTAGCTGACGCCTTGGAAATTTACAACCTTAATGGCCGCCTATTACCAACGGACGTAGAGGCGGCAAACGCTAAGTGGTGGGAGAACTGGCGCGAATACTGGCGGCGAAAAGACGGGCCGGAGCCCATGCCGTACGATTGGACATGCGAGATTACAATCCCGGCAGCGCCGGAATAGCGGGATATCCAGACGCTTTTGTGGACGGGTCGGCGTATCAGCAGAGCCTACATTTCCTTTGCGATCGCCCGGCGGCGACTATTCATGCCGCAGCGCTTCGATCGGATTCATTTGCGCAGCGGTGTAAGCGGGATAGAGGCCAAAGCCGATGCCGATGCCGCCGCTGATGAGGAAGCTGCCGATAACCGACCAGGCGGTGACTTTGGTGGGATAGGTATTGGTGCTGACAAGACTCATCGCCCAGGGCAAGGCCATGGAAACGCTCACCCCCAAAGCGACGCCGAGCAATCCGCCGGCCAGGGTGATCACCGTCGTCTCGATTAAAAATTGCAGCACGATATGCCGCCGCTTGGCTCCCAATGCCCGGCGAATCCCCACTTCACGGGTTCGCTCGGTGACGGTGGCCAGCATGATGTTCATGATGCCGATACCGCCGACCACCAGCGACAAGCTGGCGATGGTGATCAAAAGAAAATTCCACGTTCGCTGCTGCGCCTCGGCGGCGCGCAGAATTTGGATCGGCGCTTTGACCGTGTAATCCAGCCGCTCATGTGAATCAGCAAGGATTTTCTGCGCGACCAATGCAGCGTTTTCCACATCGCTGACATCCTGCACCTGCAGCCAGACATCGGTTAATTCGATGTTTTTGCGTTCCATCGATCCCGGCTGCAATTTGATGATCATGTCGCCGAACGTGTCTTGGGCGACGCTTAACGGGAAATAAAGATCCTGATCCAAATCGCGGCCGATCATTTCCTGTCCCTGCCCGCGCAAGCCCGTCGGCTCCAGCACGCCGACCACGGTGCAGATCACCGTCGGCCGACCCGAAGTGCCGACTTGCACTTCCTGACCAATCGGATCGATTGAAGCGAAAAGCTGCTGCGCGACGGATGCCCCGATCACGCATACCCGGCTTTCCTGTTCGTAATCCAACTCGGTGAAATACCTGCCGCGCGACAAAGGTAAATTGACGACGTCAAAAACTTCCGGCACGGTGCCAACGGCGGTGGCATTGGCGCGCGTTCCACCGTAGGTCACCTTCTGTTCCGTATTTCGCATGGGCACCAGCTTGGATAATCGGGACAGTGTCCGCAGCCGCTCAACATCCGCCCGGCGAATACCGTAATCCAAAATCCGACTCACTGTTCCTGAAGCCTGATTGGTTTCCGCCGGCGGCACCGAACGAATCAAAATATTTTTGGCGCCCAACTGCTGCATCTGCTTCATCGCCGCCTGCTTGCTGCCTTCGCCGATCGCCACCATCACGATCACAGCCAGCACGCCGATGATGATGCCGAGTGCGGTCAGCAAGCTGCGCATCTTGTGCAGGAACAGATTTTTGAGCCCGAGCCGGAAGGTTTCGGTGAGGAAGTTGAACATCGCCCACTTGTTCTTAGTCCACGGCGACAGGTTCGTTGTGCTGGGATGGCGGCTTAAGCCGCCATTCCGGATTCCTCCGTGACAAACGCTCTTGGGTGTATGAGAATCGGTTGTCATGGAACCGTCACTGTTCACCAAAATCATCGCCAGAGAGATTCCGGCAAAAATTGCCTACGAAGATGAGCAGTATATTGTGATTCACGACATTCAGCCGCAGGCGCCGGTGCATGTTTTGGTGATTCCCAAGCGGCAAATTGAAACGCTCAATGACTTGCAACCGGGGTATGAGGCGTTGGTCGGTGGAATGTTTCTGATCGCCAAGCAGGTTATGGCCCAGCTCGGTCATAAAGATTACCGAACTGTATTCAATTGCGGGCGCGGGGCACAGCAGACGGTTTTTCACCTCCATTTGCACGTCATGGCAGGCCGTCCGTTCAGTTGGCCACCGGGCTAATCACAAGGTTATAAAACAAGAAGACACCGGCAGTTACGCACGGTGTCTTCCGGAGGGGAGAAAATGCGCCATTGGCGCGAGCTTTCCGAAATTAGCCTGCCATCCTATCTTCACCTTATCGGTCTTGCAACGCAAGCAGGCACCCGGTTACACCAATCGGCCCGGTTTGGGATGAAACTAAAGCCTGTTTTTAGGAAATCAGGCGGCCATTTCGGCGACCTGCGGGACGTGTTGGCTCTGCAAGCACAACGCCAGAAAGATGTGCTGCAGCCGCTCCATGCTCAACCGCTCGAGAAACTCGGGAGTGAAATCGATCGGGAACGTGCCTTTGAATCGGAGAAAATTCCCGATCAAGGCGGTTCGATCCATGGATGTAATCAAGCAAACAAGCTGTTCGATTTGAGGAGGTTGCAACATGAAAACCTCTGCCGATACTGCGAGTCATCCAGTTGCTCGCACTGATTAATACGACCACAACAGTCGAAAGATAAAAGTTTTTTCGCCCTGCGGAACGACCGTCTTCCTTGTTTTGCAGAATTTCGCTAGATAAAGCAATCGAGAATCGTGCCGCTGCAAGCGTTATCGGATTGTCGGACGATAAGCTTGATAACCTTTGACGATGGCGCGGGCTTTATCGCCGGCCAGGGCAGGGTCGCCCAGGGCGGCTGGAGCGGCGAAGGAGGAGCATGCACGGTGATGGTCTGGCAAGAATCCTCATCGGCTAGCGGCTTGCAGCGGACTTTGATTTCCTGCTCCGCTGCCTTGCACGGTCGAATGGCTTGGGCAGTGTAGATCGTGCCGCGTGATTCGATGCGATGCTCGGAATGCAGGACTGCGCGAGGCTCGTAAGTGGCGGCCGGCCCGACATGGATTCCAGCCGGTCCACCACCCTGTGCAGCAGTCGAAAGGTCAGCCGTGCGAATCGCCTTCGTGACTAACTGGACTTCGGACAAGTCCAGCGTTGCCACGATCAGGTTCACGGCCGAACTTAAACTGTTCACCGCCACGCCTCATGCCAAGCAAACGCTGGGTGGATGGCAGTAGCGTGGTTCGGCGCGCGGTGGATGATCTGCCACGAATTCGGCGAGATTCCTGGGGAAACCGCGGGATTTTGTGCGGTAACGCTGGCTGGCACGGAATTATTCGTCGCCTGTCAAAGCTGGCCGGTTATGACGGATGATGCTTCAACGCAACGGTGGGTTAAACAAGTGTCGATGTGAATCCGCATGCGAACCGATGATTTCAACTTTGATTTGCCAGCCGAATTGATCGCGCAGGTGCCAACGCCGGAGCGTGGTGCATCACGCTTGCTGCACTATCAGAGGTCCTATCACCGGATCAGCGACAACACGTTTGCGAATCTTCCGGAATTGCTACGTCCCGGCGATTTATTGGTCTTCAACGATGCCAAAGTTCTGCCGGCGCGGTTCATGTTGATCAAAAACACCGGCGGGCTTGTGGATGGATTGTTCCTGCACGAGCTGGCAATCGGCCGCTGGCGAGTGCTGCTGAAAAATATTGGACGCACAGATTTGCTGCGCTTTGCGGAGACTCCGGAGATTGCCGTGCGTGTGGCCGGTCGCGGGGTCGACGGGGAATGCGAAATTCAGTTGGAAACCAGCGAATCGGCTGGGGATATTCTGAATCGCCTTGGCCGCATGCCGATGCCGCCGTATATCAAGCGCGATAAACAGAGCGATGAGCGGGATTCCCTGGATCGAGAGCGATATCAAACGGTGTTCGCCTCCGAGTCTGGATCGGTTGCTGCCCCAACCGCCGGATTGCATTTCACCCCCGAAATTCTCCGCGATCTGGATCAACGTGGCATCGAGCGAACCAGCATCACGCTTCACGTCGGCCTGGGAACATTCAAACCGATCACCGGCGCCACGTTACAGCAGCATGTCATGCACGCCGAGAATTACACGATCACCGCACCCGCTACGGCTATCATCAATCGGGCCAAGCAGCAGCGCCGGCGTGTGATAGCGGTCGGCACCACGGCTGTGCGTGTCCTGGAAAGTCAGCCGGGCGATCAGCCTTTCGCCGCCACGAACGGAACGACGGAAATTTTCATTTATCCCTCATACGCCTGGAAGCACGTCGATGCGATGATCACGAATTTCCATTTGCCGCGCAGCACATTGATCGCCTTGGTGGCCGCATGGATTGGATTGGAGGAACAGCGCAGGGTTTACCGCCATGCGATCGACCAGCGCTATCGATTCTTCAGCTACGGGGATGCGATGTTTCTGGAATAACTGAATCAATCATGCACCAGCACGGTCGTGCTGCGCTGATATTGCTTCGGATTGAATTCCCAAAGCTTCGCCTGAATATTCGGCGGCGGCAGCGGCAAATCGGGTGAAGCGGGCACCTGCAAATACGACATGCAGCGCTCAATCAACCGCGAAGCACCCGGCCCCGCGACGCTGCCGCCGAAATGAGCGTCGGCGTGCGGTTTGTGAACGATAAACGCCACAACGATCCGCGGATCCTCATACGGACAGCCGGCGATAAAACTGCTGTTGAAAAGTGTTTCGCTGTACCCTTTGCCGGGTCCCTGGGAAATGTGCGCGGTGCCCGTTTTGCCGAAAATGTTCCACGTCATACTGCGGGCTTTCATGGCGGTGCCACGGATTACCACGTCACACAGAATTCGCCGCACTTCGGCTGCCGTATGGCCGTCCACCACCTGCGGCAGCGAATCGAAATCGATCGGCTTGCGTCGCTCGACCGTGTTGGTGTTGGCATCCAAAAAACCCTTCACTAGTCGAGGCTGCAATAGCCGACCGCCGTTGGCATACGCACAAAATCCCCGCGCCAGTTGCAAAGGCGTCACCATTAATTCATAACCCTGCGCGCAGCTTTCGGTGCTGTACTTGGTCCATTTGGCCAGCGGATTGAGTTTCCCGCCGCTTTCACCGGGCAGCTCAATGCCCGTGGGTTTGCCGAAACCAAAGCCGTGCAGGGCGCTGTAAATTTTGGAATTGCCCATGCGCTCGCCGAGCATGGACATGCCGATGTTGCTCGATTTGACCAGCACATCCCACATCGCCAATTGCGGATAGCCGTTGTGCACATCGGTGACGCGCCGGCCATACGGCGTGATGTAATGCTCGCCACCGGTGTGGAAGATTTCGTCCGGCTGCGTGATGTGCCAGCCCAGCGCCGGCCCGGCGATGAACGGCTTGATCGTCGAACCCGGCTCATACGGTGACACGAGCACACGATTGGTCCGCACTTCTTTGGTGCTGTCTTCCAATTCCTGCGGATTGAAAGTCGGATAATTGGCAATCGCCAGCACATCGCCGGTGTGCGGGTCCATGACGACGACTTCACCCGTCTCCGCATGGAATTCCTTGCAAGTGGCGGCCAATTCCTGCTCGGCGATCATCTGAATATTGGCGTCGATGGTGAGAATCAGATGCTGCCCGTGCTCGGCGGGGCGGTAATCATCGGCATCTACCGCAATCGGATTGCGCCGGGCATCTTTGAGCGTCCGCTTCCAGCCATTATGCCCGGCCAATTGCTTGTCGAATTGCAATTCCAATCCGTCCAAACCATGCCCATCTTCGCCGACGCCTCCCAGTAGATGCGCAGCGATTGAACCCATCGGATAGTACCGCTCGTTGGATGGCGTAAAACCGACGCCCGGCAGATTCAGTTGTTTGATCGCCGCCACCGTGCCGTCATCGAGCTTGGTGGCGACTTTCAGAAACCGGCTGTCAGATTTGCTGCTCAGCAGATTCGCCAAATCGCTAGGTGACTTATCGATCAGGTTGGCTAGCTTTTCGATGCCGCGCTGATATTCCGTATAATCGTGATCATCGGAAGAGTAATAATCGGCGAGAAATTTGGCATCGACGAACAGATCGGTGTTCTGCACCGTGCCGGCCATGAGCGTGCCGGTGGAATCGTAAATCGTTCCCCGTCGAGCGTAGAGCGTTTCGATCTGATGTTGCTGCCGCTCCGCCGACGCCAAAGTTTTATCCCGGCCATAAGTCTGCAAATAAGCGACCCGTCCGGCCATGGCCAGCATCAGACCCCCGACGACCAAAAGCAGCATAGCGGCGCGGCCATTGGCATAAGGAATGTTCTTTGCGGCGATGGCCATGAGTTCTCGTCCTGATTTCCCCGTTTCTCATCGGCTGATTTCATACATCCAATAGAGCCAAAATGCAGTTTTGACCGCAATTAGGCGGGATAATATGGGACGTGGGGCGACGGCGAGGGGATAAGATGATATTCTACCGGTGCGGGGCGGGGATGAATCGGAGCCGGGATTAAAATTTGCGCCGCACATGCTAATCCGCGAAACCGGTGCGCCCGAGCCGCCGGGGGTTTTACCCTCGTCGAAATGCTCGTCGTGGTCGGCATCATTGCCGTGCTGATCGCCCTTTTGCTTCCGGCCCTCAGCCGAGCCCGGGAAAACGCCGCCCGCGTCACCTGCCTGAGCAATCTGCGACAGCTCGGCATGGCGATGCTGCTCTACTCCAACGAGAACCAGCAGTATTTCCCATCCAGCGGCGCCTGGGTCCGGGCCGACAGTCCGACGGTGTACACGGAAATGGATGAAGACTGGATCTGGTGGCAGCTCGATCGTGATATCAATCAATCGCCCTTCGCGCGCTATCTGAATGTGTCGGGCGACAAGCTGCAGCGCCTTTTGCAATGCCCGACGGACAATGTGATGGATCGCCAGGATCTTCCCAGTGACATCGCTTTGGGACAAGGAAAATACCGTTACAGCTACACCATCAACCAGGCGGTGAGCTCCGGCAATACACAATCCACCCTGCAATGCACCAAGGCGGTGCAATGGACGCGCACCGCTGAGAAGATTTTATTCAGCGAAGAGATCGATCCCAACGACAGCCGCTGGGCCCCGCCAGGTGATCGGCTCACCACCCGCCACGGCAGCGGTTTCAAACAGATAAATCCAGTGACCAGCTATCCCGTCGGATCAGTGTGCGGCCTAAACATCAACGCCGCCTTCGTCGATGGCCACGCCGAGCCAATCACCCAGGATTACGCCGACGATCCGAGGCATTATTTGATCGGTGGGCAGTAAACTCTTCTTCCCTCTCCCGCGTACCCACGGGGGAGAGTTAGGGTGGGGGCTGGCCGTCGTCCGCACTGGGTGAAGGTCATCGCCATGATACAAATCAGGCCAGGTAACTTGAGCGATCCGCGCGTCATCGAACTCCTGAACACCCACGTGACCAGAGCCCGATCTGAAACCGGGGCGGACAGTGCCCACGCCCTCGATCACGATGGCCTGCGCTCTGCCGACATCACTTTCTGGACCGCTTGGATCGAGGAAAGCGTCGTTGGTGTTGCAGCATTGCGGCGGCTGTCGCCCGACCTCGGCGAGATAAAATCGATGCACACGGCGGAGGCGGCAAGGCGCAAAGGCGTCGCCAGCGCGCTGCTCCATCACCTTATCGAAACGGCCAGGGCAAACGGAATGACGCGCCTCAGCCTGGAGACAGGTTCTTGGCCTTACTTCGCGCCCGCTCGATCCTTCTATGCGAGACATGGGTTTATCGAGTGCGGTCCATTCGGCGAATATGCCCAAGACCGGAACAGCGTATTTATGTCTCTCGATATTCGGTAGTAGGCCAGTTTGAAATTGTGGTGCGGGCTTTAGCCTGCGTTTTCTCAAGCAGGCTAACGGCCGTCGAGCCTCCCGCAGCAACACACTTCTCACGGCTTGGCCGGCTTCTCAGTCATGTCCTGCATCTTCAGCATCTCGTGGAACCGCCCTTGCAAATCAGCGGGAATCTTCGCCTGCTGCTCGGCAGTATCCACCGGGCCCTGGAAGATCTGTTTACCAGACGCATCGTTGATCGTCAGCACGCGCGAATTTCCCTGGTACGTCGAAGTGATGGGCAAGGAACCAGTAGCCGACGCGTCGTTGATCGTCAGCACGCGCGAATCGCCTTGGCGAACCAGCGTCAATGCATACTTGCCATCGTCCATCCTCGACTCAAAGTGGCTCACGATATTGCTGCCCGGCCGGGGATGGATGCCGCCCGGGCCACCGTTGGTGAGAAAACGCGGCATGACCGAGTCCGGCTCGAACGTGTTACCCGACCACGAACCGCCGAACTCCGAAACACGTGCCACCTCATGCTCCACCAGCGTTAGCGGCACCGTCCGCCGGTCCCCCTCATGCATCACACTCAGCGCAACGCTGTCGCCGGGATTATGCATTTGAACCAGGCTTTGGAGCTGCGCGGGATTGACCAGCAGTTGATCGTCTATCTTTTCCAGAAGATCGTCCGGCTTCAGTCCCGCCTTGGAGGCAGGGCTGTCGGGTATCACCTCCTGCACGAGCAGCCCGCACTTGATCTTCAACTGCTTAAGCAGCGCCTCGGGAGCGGGAGATGTCATGACGCCCAGCCACGCGGCTTTTTCCATCTTCATCTTCATCGCCCCGTTACCGAAGCTAACCCCGCTGCCCCCGCCGCCTCCTCCCGAATTGGCGCGCACCATGACTTGTCCATTGCCTGACGATCCCGCAGTGTAGTCGGCGCGGCCGCCACCGCTGTAGATGGTAATACTGTGTGCTTCCGTCTTCGGCTGCGTTGCCGGCGCATCGGCCGCACGTGCCACTGCACCCCAAGCCACCGCGCCCAACACCGCCACCACCATCAAATGCTTTTTCATGTCGATCTCCATAGAAAAGTTTTCAGGGTTTCTTACTCAATAGCTGTCTGCAGAAATAAACGTGATCTTTTCCTTCGGCACCATCCGCTGAAACTTTGCGTGCGACTGGGCATCGTCCCATTCCAATCGCTCAAATCGCTGCCGACTGATTTCCTGCGCCGGCACCTCCCCCTCGAGCAGGACGCGGCGGGCGCTGGTCTGCCACTCGCTCGTCGTGCCGACCAGTCGCAGGCCTTCACCGGCAGGGGGCGGAGTGACTTGTTGCAGATGCCCGGTCGTGAAATACCCCACAACCAGCAGCACTGCCGCTGCCGTCGTAAGCGGGACCATCCACCGCCGTCGCATCGATCGCGGCCGCTCGATCCGGCTCATCACCCGATCGACAAACCCATCCTCCGGCGTCATTGCCCGCCCCAGCCGCTGAAGGTCGCTTACAAATGGGTCGTTATCGTTCATTTCAGCACCTCGCTGGGGCGTTGTCGCAGGCGCTGGTACGCCCGCGACATCTGCTTGGTCACCGTGCCGATGGGCCGATCGGTGATCTGTGCAATCTCGGACACCGAGTAACCGCTGAAATAATGCAGCATGACGAATCTGCGTTCCGCCTCGGGCAGAGCCATGACCTCATCCAGAAGATCGTGATCCACCGCCCGCGGCGACTCCACATCATCCGCCGCTTCGAGCGGCAACTGCACTTTCAGATTTCGCCGACAAGCCAGCGCCCGCTGCCTGGCAATCGCCAGCAACCATCGCCCAAACAATTCACGCAACCGCAGCCGCGCGAGCTGCTGATGGGCCGACACAAACGTCTCCTGCGCAGCATCCTCCGCCAAATGATGGTCCCGCAGGATCCCATACGCGACCGCCTTGACCGCCGGCCCATACCGCTGCACGAGCGCCGCAAACGCCGCCCGATCCCCACCCAGGGCCGCGGTCACCAGCTGCTGGTCTGGAATACTCGATGGCCGCTGTTCCAAATCTGCCCTTTCATTTACTTAGATGCGTCAACCCACGAAATTGCGACAGAAAAATACCAGAATTGGCAAACTCTCAGAGAACCGAGCACACGAACAAGCACAGTTCGGGCGTACACCACCCCATAGACTCTCCAGAATGCTCGGCGGCGCGCCGGCATGGCAAGGCATTCTACCCTTTGCCACAATCCTTTGGATGCGGCTCTGAGAACGCCCCAGAGTGATGAGGCATCGCGGCTCGTTGCCCCGAATCCAATGCGGGATTATCTTCGCACCACGCACAAAAAGGGGACTTCTGCAAAAGCAGGTGCCAAGAAGCAAGCCTGCGTCTCCAAGAAAAACGGCAGCATATACTACTGCGATGGCCTTCCTTGACTGGTTGCGCCGCGCTCAAACTGATAAACTTCAAATATGAGACCAGTAGCCCAGTCCACAACGATGTCCGAAGAAGAGCGGGCATTGTTCGACGAGTTGCTGAACACTGGCGAATTGGATGACATGGTTCCGACAATTGCGCGCGATCTCCGCACGATGCGTCGAATCGAGGCGGTCGTCCGAAATCGAGTAACCTCTCATGAATTGATTTACGGCGATGCCCGTGCCGCGTCGGCACTTGATGAAAATTCCGTTCATCTCGTCGTTACGTCGCCCCCTTACTGGACGCTAAAGCAATACAACGACCACGAACATCAGATGGGCCACTTTCACGATTACGAAGCATTTATGTCCGGCCTTGATGAGGTTTGGCAGAACTGCTACCGCGCGCTCGTGCCAGGGGGACGACTGATCATTAACGTCGGTGATGTGTGTCTCTCGCGCAAGAAAAACAACGGGAGACACACAGTTGTGCCGCTCCACGCAACGATTCAAGAGCATTGCAAAAACATCGGCTTTGACAATCTTGCTCCGATTATCTGGCACAAGATCGCAAACGCCAAGTATGAGGTCTCCGGTGGCGGAGGATTCCTCGGAAAGCCTTACGAACCGAATGCGGTGATCAAAAACGATATTGAATTCGTGCTCATGCAACGGAAACCCGGCGGCTATCGGAGCCCGACGAAACAAGAGCGACTTTTGAGCATTATCAGCGCCGAAAATTATCAGGTGTGGTTTCGGCAGATTTGGTCGGACCTGCGCGGCACGTCTCATCCACAACATCCCGCCCCATATCCGCTCGAGTTCGCCGAACGCCTGATTCGTATGTTCTCATTTGTCGGCGATACCGTCCTTGATCCGTTTATGGGGACCGGCACGACAAATCTTGCATGTGCGCGCTGGGGCCGCAACAGTGTCGGCATCGAACTCGACAGCAAGTATTTCGACATAGCCAAGCAGCGCGTGGCAGCACACGGGGCTGACCTCTACTTCTCTTCAACAGTTAATACACGGGTTCACGAGCATGCCTGATCTTGATGCCGGTATCCGTGAAGCGGTCAAATACTTTTGGATGACGCGCCAGCAGCAATCCACGCGGCAAGGAGATGCCGCCGATCGTGATCGCGGCGGCAGGAGCGCTGTCACTGGGGGCAAGCAGATGGACGGCTTTGTCCGCCTCGTTCGTAATCTTCTAATCGCGGCGAAGGTTCCCGAATCTTGCATCGCTATCAACAAGCGCGTCGAGCTGCCCGGATGGTTTCGCGCAGAAAAGAAATGGGACCTCGTTATCGTCCATGAGAAGGAACTAGTCGCCGCGGTCGAATTCAAATCGCAGATCGGACCGTCCTTCGGCAACAACTTCAACAATCGTACCGAGGAAGCGCTTGGCAGTGCGACTGATATCTGGGCTGCCTATCGAGAGGGCGCGTTCAAACCCTCAGCCCGGCCCTTTCTCGGCTATCTCATGCTCCTGGAAGACTGCGACCGGTCGCGCTCGCCCGTGAAGGTTGTAAGCCCGCACTTTCCCGTATTTCGGGAATTTCGTGGTGCGTCCTACCAGGATCGGTATGCGATATTGATTGAAAAGCTTCTCCGGGATCGCCTCTACGATGGAGCTTGTTTTCTCTTGTCGGGTGCCGCGTCAGCAACCACGGGCGATTATGCCGAACCACACCCGGAGCTGACATTTGAAAAGTTTGTGAAGCCGCTGCTGGCACAACTTGCGTCGATCTGCTCTTGAGGATCACATGTTCGCCGACAATTGGTTTCCGATTCAAGTCGAGCAGATGGAAAAGGTCGGTCGCCCCGTGACAATAGAGCTATTCGAAGCCGTCATCGAGCGAGAAAACCGCGCCTCGACTGAGCTCGCCGAAGTCCAAACCCGACTTCTTCGTCTCCTTCGCATTCTCCAACGACGCCGTGCAGGAATGCACCGCCACTCCATAAACGGAGTGACAGGATTATAAAGCTGCTTACCGTCCAGGAAATTCTCTACGAGGAGCATGTGCAGAAGATGTGAATACGAGAGATTGTTGGGTGGGAGCCCAATGATTGACTTCCAACCCATTGCAATTTCCGCTAAACATTGGAATTTCCGGCAAATTTCCCGGTTGCGTACTTCCTGCCTATTCAATATCTATTTCTTAAAAAGTGCGATTTAAGCCTTGCATGCAAGATTGACCACCTAACAGAAACAGACTACGATATGCATGGAATAGAAAGGGAATAAGCATGTCGAAAGAGATAGAATTATTGACCGAGATTCGCGATCTTCTTCAAGTCGTGGCTGAGCCAGCACTGGCAAAGCGCGATGAGAAGTTCAGAGAAGCGGTAAGGACGGTCGTCGGTAAGGGCCAGAAGAAGCGCGACGCAATCATGTTGATGGATGGTTCGCGGACTGAGTCTGTCATTGCCAAAGAGGCGTCCATCGACCCCGGACAGCTGAACAGACTGGTCAAAGCGCTTAAGGCAGCATTACTTGTCGGACAAGACGGCAAACACCCAAAACTTCACGTCAAGCTTCCATCGAATTTCTTTGGCGACGAGGGGAACTCCAATGAGTGAAAATTCAACTGAACTGCTCGACACCGTCCGTAAGATGCACGACCTGCTGGCGTTGCTTGCTGAGGATAAAATTGCTCAACGCGACGCGAAGCTACGAGACCAATTGTTGCAGATTGTTGGTAACAGCAAACCGAAACAGAAATCTGTTTTCTTAATGGACGGCACACGCACGCAAAAGGAGATTCGTGATGAAGTCTCTGTCAACCAAGGCAACTTCAGTGTGATGGTCGGCAAGCTCAGCGCAGCCAAGTTGCTCATTTGCGATACGAAGTCTCCGAAACTTGCTATTTCAATTCCTACTAATTTTTTTGAGAACCATGCAAAAACAAAGTGAAGAAAAACTTCTAGAAGTAATCGTTGATATCCGAAACTGGATTCGTGCTGCCGCGCACAGTCCCGTCAAGACGCTTTTGGAAGCGGCATTACCCGATGCAAAGTCGCGCTCTGCGTATCAGATGCTGGACGGCACAGCATCGATGGAACAGGTACGCATTGCCTGCAAGATGAGCCCGAATGCGCTAGTCGCGCTGGCGAACAGATGTGCCGCGATGGGCCTCATGGACACAAATGAAGAGAAAAAGCGCGTCAGACTTTTCGATCTTGGTGATTTCGGGTTGCTAAGTTAGCTCCAACGGTTGGGTGTTACTATGGCAGAAACGGAAGAGTCTCAGCAGAATCTGGGTGCGATTCGAACCGATATCGAGCAGATTCGCGCGATGCAGCGGTTTCAGGCTGCCGCGACACCGGAATACCGGAAATTCGTTGAAGAACACCTTGAAGACAAGCCTGGCTCAGCCGAAGTGTATCTATCACTCCAAAAAGGGCCATTGAATCTTGACGGTATCATGGTCGTAACGAACAAGAGCAAGCCATGGGTTTCAAAGATATGTTCCCACCTCGACCTTCGCGGGCTGATCGCAAAGATTCCCGACCCTAACAAAAAAAAGGGCCTTCTATTCGTCTGGACGGATCTTGAAAACATATTGGAGGTTTCTAACATTGCCCGACGAATCATCAAAAAAACTAGCACGAAGAAGAATTAACCAAGTCGGCAAGACCTTGAGGCAATTCGGGATTTCCGACCCTGGCGATGTCGCAGATTTGTTGAGCGATCCGCCATTCCCGACACTTGCTGTACTCGAAAAAAGACTCAAGAAACTGAATCTTCGTCTTCCGTCAAATGTGTCCGCGCGCTTTGTCGCGGAATCATTGATAGCCGCAGTCAGCGATGCTGCCCCGGCCACTCTAAAGTGGCGCGAAACATACGGCGATGCCCCAAATCTCGCCGGAATAAAAACGGGCGCAACACTCGCTGGAAAGTATCATCGAACGATCTTCGACGCATTGAGAGGGATTTTTGACGGGGCACTAGCGAACGGTCGAATCGAGCAAGAGATTAACACCGGGATCCATCGGGTTGACATCATGTTCGACAACTTCGCCGACAGCGGATTCTTCTCAGAGGTGAGAAGTCGTCTTAAGTTGAACTCGAACTACGTGCCGCCAGAATGCAAGAACTACACAGATGACATCGGCTCGCCGGAGTACGATCAGCTTGGTGGTCGACTAAACAAGGAAAATCGCCAAGTGGGTTTACTTGTCGTGAGAAAGATCATCGATAAAAATAAATCGTTCGAGCATGTGAAGGCAAAGTGGGCGAAGGGAGAATTAATCCTCATATTCGATGACGAAGACGTGCTTCGGATGCATAAAGCAAGGCATGATGGTCAAACCGGCGACGTTGACGCGCTACTATGGAACAAGGTCCGCAGTCTAACATTGAACTCTGCCAAATAGCCTAGTAGTGAAGAAAATAGGACAGCTCTGGGCTAAGAAACCGGGACGGCTCCGATATAGCAAGAATACGCAAGTGCCCCCCCCAAAAAAACGTATCATTTCGTATCATTTATGTATCATTTTTACTCTGCGTCGGAGTCGATCTTGGCCTGCTCGGTCCAATTGGCCGTGCGAGGCGGCAAGGTGGAGCGGGGGACCATTTTCAAATCACGGGTGTGCACGGTTTGGGCGATCGCGTTCGGAGCGGTCATCACGGCGATTTGCAGTTGCTGATTCCAGAGCTTGGCTTGCTGGGCTTCGATTTGATCGTGCAGTTGGTTGGCCTGATGGTCGAGTTCGAGCCGCTGCTGGCGAAGCTGCAAGACCATCACGGCGAGCACCATGCTGGCGGTCAGGCATAAGAGAAGTTTGAGCATCGTGGGGTTTCCCTTTCTTCAAGTGATGAAAAAGGGAAATCAGTCTGCAGAAGCCAACGGTTTGGCCGGCAGACGAAGCTTCATGCCGACCTTGACGCCGTCGGAGCCTTTGAGAGTCGGCTCGTTTAATTCCTTGATGGCGGCGACGGTTGCGGTATCGCCCAATTGGTCCCGAGCAATGGCCCACAGCGAGTCGCCGGCTTTGACGGTGTACCAATACTCGGCGCTCTCGGTTTTGGCCGGTGCTTCCTTGGCAACGGCCTGGGCTGCCGGCGCGGCGGAGGCCGGGGCGGGAATCACATAGGTCTGCCCGGCCAGCAGCCGATTGGGGTCCTGCTTGAGAGAGGGGTTGGCGGCGACGATCGCATCACGATTCGCTTTGCTGGCTGACCCGTAAGCCTTTTGGGCGATCTTGGCCAGCGTGTCGCCGGGCACGGCTTCATAGGTTTTGTTGCCGGTTGTCGGACTGGCTGCGGCACCCTTGGGATTGCCTGTAGCATTGCCGTTTTTGCCGACCGGCACGAGTTCCTCGCCGACCTGGTTGGCGGCATCGAAGAGCGGATCACGGGTATTTGAGGCAACCGGTCCTGGATTCTCCGGTGCCTTCGGCTGCGTTTGATGTTGTTGCCGCTGCGCGGTGGCGGTTCCTCGATCGGCCATCGGTCCGGTGGAATTGCCCGCGTTGCTCAGGTTGGTGACTTGCGTGTGACTCGGTACAGCGCCGGAGCCGATCTGGATGCTGATGCCACCTTGCGACTTGGCCACTTCTTCGCGGGTCGGCACCGGGTTCGTCGGTGCGGCGGCGCGATCCGGCTGCAATGACACGGGCGGCTGCGTATTGCCCGATCCCGGTGCGGCATCCGATTGCAGCACATTCCGGCCTGCGTACGGTAGCGGCGCAGGCTGCGCTTCACCGGCGTGATTCAGCGGCTCGCTGAGCAAAATGCCCACGATGATGATAAATGCCAGTCCGACCAGCAGGCCGATTTTTGTCTCGCGCGTCATATCGGTCCTTTATGCAGTTAGGCGCTTGATGGCACGGAGCTTGGCTGACCGGCTGCGGGGATTGGCGGCAATTTCTCCAGCGGTGGGGCAGAGGGGCTTTTTGGTGAGCAGTTGGTAGTCGCCGCCCGATTCCAACGAGCGAAACGCCTGCTTCACCAGCCGATCTTCCGTCGACTGAAAACTGATCACCACCAGACGCCCTCCCGGTTTCAGCAGTGTCGGAGCGATTTTTAACAGCGCTTCGAGGTTCTGCATCTCCTGGTTCACCGCCATGCGGAGAGCCAGAAAAGTCCGGGTGGCCGGGTCGATCTTCTGCGGGGCTCCGCCCCGATGACCAATAGCCGAGCGAACAAGCTCGGCTAACTGGCCCGTTGTGACAATCGGCGAAATCCGGCGCGCTTCGACAATCTTTTTAGCAATTCGCCGCGAGAAACGTTCTTGCGCCAAGTTATATAGGACGTCAGCCAGGTCCTCCTCGCGCAGGTGATTCACCAGATCAGAGGCACTCCGCGACAGACCCGGATCGAGCCGCATATCCAGCGGCATGGTCTGCGAAAAACTCAGGCCGTAACCTGGATCGAAGAGTTGATTGGTGCTGATTCCCAGGTCCGCAAGGACGCCATCCACTTGGGATTCGCCGGCGGCCTGCAGGACGGTTTGCAATTCGGCAAAATTGGCATGGAAGAAACGGATGCGGTCGGGGGAACTGGAAAGGCGGTGGCGTGCAAATTCGAGATTGCGCGGATCGGTGTCGAGACAAAGGAGCTGGCCGGTGGAATTTAGCCGTTGAGCGATGGCCAGCGCATGACCCCCACGGCCGGTGGTGCAATCAACCCATATGCCGCTGGCCGACGGGGCCAGTAGATCGATCGTCTCTCGAAGCAACACCGGATCGTGACCCTGCGGCGGAGCTGCGCGGTCATCGGCCGATTCGCTTGAAGTCATCGATTTCCAAAATAATGGTGTCGCTTGTGCGATTCAAACTTGACAAAAGAGGCGACGCATTTTAGGATAATGTTAGCATAAGGGAATTGGGCATGAGCGCTCATAACGAGCCGCAGAGCCGGACATCATGCCCACGTCGCGGTCAGGCGACGGCCCCGTCCGAGGTTGGGGCGCTCCACGGCATCGCTATACAAGCCATTTGCCGTCCTTTCGAACGACAAATGGCGCTGCTTTTGGAAACCGATTGATTCTCGATCCGTCGAGCAATCGGCTTCCCCCGAGGTGTGCGTCGCGGCGTTTGAATCAGGTTTGGGGTGTCAAGCAACAAACCTGCTCGTAAGCCGTGATCGCACTCTTATCGCTCCATCGATAAGCCTCTATTCGTTGCCCGCGCCGCTGGCCCTGGTCAATGACCAAAGCCAGGGGCGCGTTGCATCGCCACGTCAAAATTCAGTCCGTACGAAGGGCGTCCTTGCCCACGGCAGTGAATTGCAGCGATGCACTTAGATGTCAGGAAGGCTTCCTTGCCCATTGATTGGATTTGAGGCGCGCCAGGTCTTCCAGCCCACAGCTGCGCTACGGCCAACCAATTTTCCACGACACAAACAACAGAACTGAATCTATGGCAAAGCCGATCTTCCCTGAACGACTTTCCGAGAAACCCAAACTCCAACCCGCATCTCGCATCTAAGCAGCCTTGCCCGAATGCAGATGCAAACTCCAAACGAACTTTCAATCAAACCGGGCCTTGAGGTGCCGGGGCCGCTTCAACCTTTGGCGGCTCAGGGTCCACATTTTTTGCCGGTCCTTCCGCCTTGCGCGCTGATCGAAACCGAGCAAACACTTTGTTTCGTCGAGCCATCAGTTCGCTGCGTCCGGCTTCCATACTTGCCACATCCCAAATCTGTATCCGATCCCGGCTGCCCACAAAATAAAACTTGCTTTGCTTCTCCAGTTTCATCCAAGCCATGGCGCGAGCGGGAATTAAGATTCTCCCTTGGCTGTCGGTCTGCACCAGATGGGAAAATCCGCAAACCAGCAGGTCCAAGTCGTTGCTGTCCATGTCCGGGGCGATGTCTTCCGTGAGAATCTCCGCCTTGGATGCGAGATACTTGTAGTACAATTCTGGATAGAGCCAGGGACGTCCATTTTCACCTGTCACCAAGATAAAATCTTTGCCGTGAACATCGGGGTTAATCACCTTGCGTAGCTCTGCAGGAATTAAAATTCTGGTCTTGGAGTCGCATGCAACCTCGTATTGACCAAGAAAAAAGAGCGGTGTCACCTTGTTCCCGATGCTGGTTACCAGCGCTTACATGTTCCGGCGACGACTTCCCACCTTTTACCACTTTCAACTACAATCACAACAGCAAAGTTTGTTTTTGCCAAAAGAAATTTTAGTTCGGCTTGATGGCGAACCGAAAGAGGCGTTTTCTAGCATATTATCTGGTCAAATCAACTTCGATCCTCGGAAAAATGATGTGGATAACTTGTGGGAAAACTGGTTTGAGAATCATGGAATCAACAATTTTATTAGGAAAAATGCAAGGTGGCAAGGAGTGGTATTTTTTTACTGTCGAGACATCATCGCAGTGACTGCGAAAGCGAGAAGTCCCAACAGAAGGTGAGCGGCGATGATTTCCCAAGCGAGCAGGAGGCGGGAATTCTGAACAGCGATCACTATCGATCCGAGGATTGGACTGTAGCCGGCCAGTGCGGTGAGTTTCGGTGCGGCTGCGACGCCATATTCCGATCGCAGATAGGCCAAGGCCATGCCGCCGATCGTCCACAGCGATGCCACGGAGATGCCGATCCCTTTGGCACGGGCTGACCGCAAAGCGATTCGCCACAAACCCAATCCCGCCAGCCACGCAGTGACATACAGGGCAGTCAACGCCATCGGCTGCCGATGCGTTTGGCCTGCCATGCAATCGGCCAGCGCGGTCATCGGCCAACTCGCGGCGATGATCAGAACCGTGCTGATCACATCGCGCATCAGATACGGAAACAAAAGGGCCGTAGCCCCGATCTGCACCGTCAGCATCACTGGCGTGGCGATCATTTCCGCGGGCTTTGGAAAACTCTTCAAGGCGGCAAACGGCACTTGGCCGGCGGATAAACTCAGAGCGGCCAACTGAATGAGCATCCACAAAATCAATGGTCCAAACGGTTGGCGTGGGGCGGACTCGGCGGGGTTCGGCGCGACGTTCATGGGTCGATAGCCTAGCTGCCCAGCGTGGCGGTGAAAAGTCGTGGCTATTGGCTCGTATTCGCCGACGGCGTTTCGCTGCTGGGATAACGCACCTGATCGAAGCGCAAATCCACCCACGGTTTGCCGGCATCGACACGCTTAAACTCTTGCACGAGCCACTGCATGTATTGCAGCTTGCGGTCCCAGCGGACTTCGATGAACGCATCCTTGGCCTGCGGCGGACGGCCCCAGCGCACTTGCGAACCGTCCCGCGTCAGCAGCACTAGGTGCGCCTCGCGCGGATCATTTCGCCCTTCAAAATTCGTTACATCGACCCGCAGAACTTCCTCCGCATACGGCTTGCCGGCCAGCAATCCAACCATTTCCAGTCCCGCGGTCAGATCATCGCCTTGCCATTTGTGCCCCGGCATCGGAGGCGGCCGCTGAACACCCTGAATCAGCCGAATATTTACCCGGCCGTCGTCGGCGAACATGATCCGCTTGAGCTGCTGCAGCGAAAATTGCTCGGGCAATTTCACTGCCTCGGCATCCACCAATGAATAAAATTCGCCCCACTGCACTAGGGCGACCGGAGCGCGGTAAACGCAGTCGATTTCGATGACATCGCCCGGCTGACGGTCGTACGCACGCCGCACCTGATTCACATGCTGAATCCACGGATTGTTGTTCAGCGTTTGGTAGGCACGCATGAGAAATCTCTCGTCGAAATTCGAGTAGGGGGCGTTCGGGGCGATGCTGGCGATAATCTGCTCGGCCAGGAAATCGGTCATCCACGCAGGCCGATTCGTCAGCACGACACGAGACGGATTGTGGGGAAACGTGAGTTTGTGATCGACGTAATCCCGCAGATGCGGATATCCGGCAATACCGCCGGCAATCAGCAGGCAGATCACGCTGCAATTGAGCCAAAGCTGAGGGCGCATTAGCCCCGACAGTGCTGACGGCCGAGCGCTGCGGCTGCCTAAAAGCTTCAGTTTCTTCGCTTTCGCCATTGCCCTTGCTCAAAAAACGCCGAGCGTTGGCGCGGATGCCAACTTTGGATTATCGGACGAAAGCGGGTGGCGAGTTGAGGATTGATATTCTCCCCATCGGGCAGCGTGTTTTATTGTTACATGCCGCTGCCAAGGTGGCCCAGCCAAACCCCGATGGCGAACACCACGCCGCCGCCGAGGATGACCTGGATCACGGTTTGCGCCAAAGGCGTTTCCATGAAGCGGTAGCGGATGAAAGCAATGCCCAAAAGTTCGATAACGACCACGCCGTACGCCAGATGCAAAGCGAGACTGAGATTGGCAACGAGGAAGGGGAAAGTGTGCAACATGCCGCCGATGCCGGTTCCCACGCCGGTGATGACGCCGCGGGAGATGGGAGTGCCGCGCCCGGTGACTTTGCCGTCATCGCTGAGCGCCTCGGCCAATCCCATGCTGATGGCGGCTCCGACGGACGCCGCCAGGCCGACGAAAAATGCCTTGCGTGGATTCGCCGTCAATCCCGCAGCGGCAAAGAGCGGGGCGAGCGTGGAAACCGAGCCGTCCATTAGTCCCAGCAGAGCCGGCTGCACGCGCTGGAGCACAAACTGGCGTCGCACGGCGGCGTCGGTGGTCGATTCGATTGAAGCCATGGGCCATATGGTCCCCGGTCGCGGCGGGAAATCAATCACCATTATTCGTGCCTCACGATACAATGCAGGGCAATCGCAGGTATGTCTTCCTCCCTCCTCCGGTAATCCGGGGGAGGGCCGGGGTGGGGGTTTCGCAAATCATTAATTGTTATTGCACGTGTCATTTTACCCCGAAACCCCCTCCCTAACCCTCCCCCGGAGTACCGGAGGAGGGAACCAAGGCGCATGTGCGATAGCCCTGCGATACAATGCCCGGCATGACGGTCGCGGTGTGCGGCCGAGGATTTTCGGATTGATGGGATTAAATCATGAAAAATGGAATGACCAAATGGTGCGCCGCCTTGATCGGACTGAGCTTGTCATCGCTGCCGCTACTGGTTCGGGCGGCCAGCGCGACCGCTCCGACCACAACCGCCGCTGCTACCACGCAAGCCCGCACCCCGCAGCAGATCGCAGAGGAACTCAATGCTTCTGGCAAGGAGTTGCAGGAAATCATCGGCTCCAAAGGGCCGCACGCCTTCACCGATGAAAAAATCCGTAAGGAAATCGCCCCCAAAGCCATTCCCGCCCTGAAAAAAAATCTCGCCCTGTTCGAAGAGTTCTCGGCTTACGAGCCGGGGGCAAAGATGCAGGAAGTCACCGTCCGAACGCAATTCCTCGCCCTCCTGGCGACGCTCGGTGATGCGGATTCTCAAAACGAGCTGACTCACCTCGCCGCCGGCAAGGGGGACGAAGCGGTCGCTGCTCAAGACGCCTTGCTCATGTCCCAGTGGTGGCAGACCAATGGCGATGCGGCGAAGCAGAAAAAAATTCTCGACCAGGCCATTGCGCTGCTGAAGGACAATCCCAAAATTGACGGAACGGCCCTGACGCTCGTGGAGATGGCCAACACCGGCGCGGCCAATGCGGACTTGAAGAACGCAGCCCAGGACGCCGTGGTAGCCAATGCCCAAGGTCCCCAGGGCAAGACGATGGCCACGCAATTGCAGGCGGCCCAGAAATTGAGGTCCATGGAGAATAAGCCGCTGGTTCTTTCCGGCCCGACGGTGGACGGCAAGACTTTTTCCACCGCCGACTGGAAAGGCAAAGTGATCTTCGTCGATTTCTGGGCAACCTGGTGCGGCCCCTGCCGCGCGGAATTGCCGAGAGTGAAAAAAGCCTACGCCGATTTCCACGCCAAAGGTTTGGAAGTCCTCGGCGTCAGTTGCGACAATGCCGCCGATGATCTCAAGGCATTTCTAAAAGCAAATCCCGACATGCCCTGGCCGCAGTTGTTCGATGAAAAAACCCCCGGCTGGCACCCCCTGGCCACGCAGTTCGGCATCGACGGTATTCCCACCATGTTCCTCATCGACAAAAAGGGAATTCTGCGCAGTGTCGAAGCGCGCGAGGATTTTGAGGAGCAGATTCCGAAATTGCTGGCGGAGTGAACACCATGAAAATTTCGATTGCTACATCTTTCGTTGCTTTCCTTAGTTTTTCATCCCTTGTTTGCTCCGCCGCTCCAGTTGCTACAACGTCGCAGCCGGCGCAGTTGACGATTCTGCGGCCGAACGGAAAGCCTGCGGCGGGGGCGCTGGTCGTCGTGCTGCCGCTGCAACATCCTGAGAACACATATATTTTTAGGGGCGATTTCAATCCGGCGTCGGAGCTCGGCATTGAACAATATCGGTCGGATGCCCAGGGATCGTTGGCCCTTGCGAATCTTCGCAAAGATCAGTGGATCGCCATATTCGATCCGAGCGGATATCTCGAAGCGGATCGGGATGCTATTGGCCACGGCACGTTGACGCTTTTGCCATGGTGCCGGGTTGAAGGAAAACTCATCCGCCAAGGCGGGGATATTGCCCGGCAGACGATGCGGGGGTACTGTTCCCACAGCAAAGGGAAGGGGCGCATCATGTTTTTCCAGGAAACAAGAACTGATGCCGACGGACATTTTGTGCTTGATTGCTTCCCAGCAGGGAAAGTGGGAATCTGCCGCATGAGCACCCAAGCAGGCGGCATGCAGAATACTGTTGCTGAACTTCTATCTGGGAAGACCACGGTCGTGACCGTCGGCGGCGTTGGCCGAGTGGTTACCGGCAAGATCGAAATCCCCGCGGCTCTTATCGGCGATAAGAAGTGGAAATGCTACGGATCCATCCTTTCCGTCCAGAATTATCCGCCCTCGCCGAAGCCCGAAGAAATTCTTGACAGCATCGACGAGAAAAAGCGCGACGCCTGGATGCAGGCTTTTCTCAAGACGGATGCTGGGAAGGCATACCAGGCGGAAGAGGACAAGGTTCGCAGCAGCCTCCACGGTTTCACCATGGAGTTCGAATCCGATGGCTCGTTTCGCATCGAGGATGTGCTGCCAGGTGATTACGACCTGACCGCATCCCTATTCTTGTTGTCGGCTGTTCCCGACCCAGACACTCAAGGGGACCAAATCGGGGAGTGTCATGCCAAAATCTCAGTCCCAGCCGAAAAGAACAGCGACCACGGCCCGTCTCAAGTGCCGGCCATCACTATGCTGGAAGCCCGCACCAGCCGTGTCGGCAAGCCAATTCAGCCATTCAGCGCGCCCACACTGGACGGCAAGAAGCTGAACCTCTCGGATTTTAAAGGCCATTACGTCCTGCTTGATTTCTGGGCGACCTGTTGCGGCCCATGCGTGGCGGAGGTGCCGAATCTTAAAGCCGTCTACGACGTCTATGGTAAGGACGGGCGGCTCAAGATCATCAGCCTTTCACTGGATGAAAATCCCGCGAATGCCAAACGCTTTGTCGAAAAAAACCAGATCGCCTGGAATCAGGTATGGGTGGGTGACGACGCCGGAAGGCAGGTTCTCGATACCATAGAACCCAACAACGGAATCCCATACATCTTACTGATCGACCCGGATGGCAAGGTCATGGCGACGAATCTGCGCGGGCCGGGGATCAAATCGGCTGTGGCGAAGGCGATGAGCCAAAAATGAGTGGGATGGATTAGCGCGTGGCCCACCCGCCGGGCAGGCCGCAGGTTGCCGGCAAAAATCCGTTAGGCGACCAGCATTCATATGAGGAGTTTCAAATCTGATATTTCAAATCTGAAATCTGAAATTTCCGGCTTCCAGCCATTATTCCACGGGTGGAGTCGTCACAAACTCATAATCGCCGGAACCAATTTGCAGAACTACCTGCCTCGGATTCATCTGCGTGGAACTATTTCCCGCTTTCCCATTTTCGGTCCACGGAGCGTTGTCGCGGCGGGGCAGAACCACAACGGCCGTGGTATTCGGCGGAATCGAGACGCTTAACTTCAAACTGCTGTCGTCGATCATCCAATCGCTTTTGATCGGTCCACGCACGCTGTCGTAGGAAGTGCTCGCCCAGCGCAGGCGCGGGTCGAGTTTGGGGGCAATGATGATGCGGTGATATCGCGCATCGTCGTTGCGGATGCCGCCGATGTTTTCGACCATCCATTGATAGACGGCTCCGAAGGAATAATGGGCGAAGGAATTCATGCCGGGGTCCTGGAAACCTTTTTGCGGGGTCCAGCCGTCCCAGCGTTCCCAGATGCTGGTGGCTCCCTGACCGATGGAGAATTCCCAGCCGGGGAAAGTGCGCTGATGCAGCAGACGATAGGCCACATCCTCGCGGCCGATCTTGCTCAGGGCAAGCATTAAATCTTTGGTGCCGATGAAGCCGGTGGAGAGGTGCCAATCACGCTGCTTGATGTGGTCGACCAAATGCTGGGCGGCCAATTGCTGCTGTTCGCTGTCGAGCAAATTGAAGGCGATGGCCAGTACGTAACAGGTTTGCGTGTCGCCGGTGATGGTGCCATCGTCTTTGACATACGCATTGTTGAACGCCGTTTTGATCTGCTCGAAGAGATCGTAATATTTTTTGGCGTCGTCATCTTTGCCCAGCACGGCGGCGGCTTTGGCGGTGAGCCAGGCGCTCTTGGCGAAGTAGGCTTCGTAAATAACCTGGATCGGCGTTTCGTCTTTGATGTTGAGCCAATCGCCGAAGCAATGGAATTTCGCGGGCGGCAGAAGATCGGGTGTCGAGCGGTTGCGGTTGAACTCGACGAATTTGACCATCGACGGATATTGTCGGGCGAGCAATCGTTTATCGCCATACACTTCGTACACCGTCCACGGCACGATTACGCCAGCATCGGCCCACGCGGGTCCGCCATCGTCGCCGGCCACTTTTACTGGGGCGACCATTGGGAATTCGCCATCAGCCCGCTGGCCATCGGCGACATCCTGCAACCACTTGGTGTAGAACGCCTCGACATCGCAATTTAGCGTGGCGGCGCGGCAATACACCTGCGCATCACCCATCCAGCCGAGACGTTCGTCACGTTGCGGGCAGTCGGTGGGGATGTCGATGAAATTGGATCGCTGCGTCCAATAAATGTTACTGCGCAGCTGGTTGAGCGTCGGATCGGAGCAGGAAAATTGGCCGACGGTTGGAGTGGCGCTGCTCAGGGCGACGCCGACGATTTGGTCTTCGGTGGGTTTGGAAGTCAGGCCGGTGATTTCGACATATTGGAACCCGTGGAAAGTAAAATGCGGACTCCAGGATTTGGTGTCGTATCCGCCGCAGATGTAGCGATCGGTTGCCAGGGCACCGCGAAGGTTAGTGGTGTAGATTGTGCCGTCCGGATTAAGCCGCTCGGCGTAGCGGAGCGTGATTTCCTGCCCCTTCTGGCCGCTAATTTTCAAGCGCACAAAGCCGGCAAAATTCTGGCCGAGGTTCAGAACGTACACGCCAGGCTTGGGTTCAGTAATGCTCTTGGCTTGGAATTCCGCAATCGCTTTTACCTGCGGGCCGGGATGCCATGAGATAACCGGTTCCACTTCCGCGCCGGTGTCAACCGCTCTCCAATCGCCATCGTCGAATCCTGCCTCGGTCCATGTCGGTATATGGACCCTGACGCTGGAAAGCTCGCCTGGCGGACGAATCCGTGGCGTGGGCACCTTCGCAAGTGGATCGCGCGCATCGTACCTCTCCCCCATCAGAAAATCAGCGTAGCGAGTTGGCCCGACGGCGGCTTTCCAATCGGAACTGCTAAGAATGTCCATGCTGGTTCCGTCCTTGAATTGCAAATGCAACTGTGCCCGGAAGCGTGGCTTTTTTCCGTAGTGATCGCGCTTGTGCCCCCAGCCGATGTAGCCGCTGTACCAACCGTCGGCCAGCACGGCTCCGATGGCGTTGCGGCCTTTGGTGATATCGCCGGTGACATCGAAAGCGCGATAATAAACCCGCTTGCTGTAATCGGTCCAGCCGGGATTAAAATAACCCTCGTTAATCTGCCGGCCGTTGAGATGCACATCGAAATTGCCGAGTGCGGTGGCGTACAAAATCGCCGAGGTGACCGGCTTATCGACCGTGAAGGATGTCCGCAACAAAACCGGCAGGGGCAAACTTAGTTTCGCATCTTTCAGCGCCTGATCATTTTTCCGCAGCTCATCGGAGCCGATCCATTGCGCTTTCCAATCGGAGTTGGCGATTCCGATTTCCCACGTGGCGACTTCGCTCCACGCGGATGCTTTACCTTCGCCGTTCCAGACGCGCACTTTCCAATAGCAATGCTGGTGTGCTTGCAGCATTTTGCCGGCATAGGGAATATTCAGCGTGTTATCCGACATGACTTTGCCCGTATCCCACAGATTGCCGTGATCGCCGGCGAGAATTTGCGGATTGTCTGCCACCAAAATGCGATACGCCGACTGCACCTGATTCCGCTCCGGCGACATCAATTGCCAATCCAGGCGCGGCGACATCACATCAACGCCGAGCGGATTGGTCAGGTGTTCACATCGCAAATGCACCGGCGTGAGTGAAGCGCTGTCGGCCAAGGCGTTGATTGTTAAACAGCCAATCGCCATCAAGATAAGTATCCGCACATTGAAAAACATGGCGTAACCTCCAAAACCGCTCAAAAATCAAACTGATCGATGTTGTCTTTGGTGAACGTGAACGGCTGGCCGAGGAGCACGTTGTCCCCTCTGATCTCGAGACCTTTAAGATTGCCGAAATCCATCTTGGTCATGCCGGGTTTCAATTTCCCAGCGACCGCATAATCCGCGGCGTAAACTGTCAGGTAGCCCAAATCAAAAGTCTTCCAGAGAATGACGCAGTCCGTGATGCCGGCGTGAACATATTTTTTGTTCTCGTTAGGCAGGCCCAACCCCAGCACCTTAACGTCTTTGGCGCGGCCATCTTTTTGCGCCTGTTGCACCGCTTCGGCGGAACCGGGCACGGCGGGGGAACAGATGGCCATGATCAGCTTCACATTCGGATAAAGATTGAGAATGTTGTTGGCGTCGTCTAAGGCTTTGGTCTGGTTGTCATCGCAAAACTGCGTGGTGTCGATTTTGATGTCGGGATACTTCGCCTTTTGCCGCTCGACGACGAATTTCCGCCACTCGTTCAAATTGGCGGCCGTCAGATGGCCGCTGATGATGGCCATTTCACCTTTATTGCCCAGAACACGGGCGGCGTTATCCATCAAGGTGTATCCGATGCCTTCCGGCGTGGCCTGGTTGACGAAAAAGGACCTGGAATCCGGGGCGGAATCGGAATCATAGGTAATCACCTTGATCCCCTTGGCCTGGGCGCGGCGCAGCGAATCGGAAATGGCGTCGCTGTTGACGCAAGTCACGGCGATCGCATCGACGCCGCGGGCGATCCAGGTGTCGATGATGTCGTTCTGCTTGGCCGCATCGGCATCGGCGGGACCGTCGTAAAGCAGGTTGACACCCAATTCCTTGGCGGCCTGATCGGCGCCGGCTTTCACCGCGACGAAAAAGGAATTCCCTTTGCTCTTGGGCATTAAGGCAATCGTGTATTGATGTTCGCTCGGAGTTATGGTGGCACTTTTTGTTTCCGTTGATGAACGGCTAATGCCATGCAGAAGCACATAATTGCCGCCGACGACGATCAATGCGGCAGCCAAAATCACGATGCACAGCACGCCGAGCTGCGAATTTTTCATTTCAAATTCCTCCGAAGGCCTATTTGCCGTCAACGCCGGGACCGACCGCTTGAATGGCAACCGATCCAAACTCGCCGCGGCCAGCAGCAGCACGCCGGTGAGCACGCCCGCCAATTCCGCTGGGCGATCGGCCATTTGCAAACCATCCTGCAACACGCCGATGGCCGTCAATCCGAGCAGGCTGCCGATGATGCTGCCGCGGCCGCCGAAAATCGACGTGCCGCCTAATACTACCGCCGTGATCGCCAATAATTCATACCCGGTTCCGGCATCCGCCTTGGCTTGGCCGAAGTGGGCGACATATATAATCGCTGCCAGGGCGGAACAGAAACTGCACAGCACATACACCAGAGCGATGCGCTTTTCCACTGGAATGCCGGCGTGGCGGGCTCCCTGCGGAGCGAAACCGATCGCGCATAGCTCCCGCCCGATCGTCGTGCGGTGCAACAGAATCCAGAAGCCGACCAATGCCACGATGAAGATCGGAAGCTGCACGGGCATCGGGCCGAGATATCCCTGGCCGAGTCGCAGGAACGACCACGGGAAATTTGTGAAATTGTCCGTGCCGCCGGTGATTCCCTCAGCGATGCCTCGGAAAAGACTGAATGACCCGAGCGTTACAATCAAAGGCGGGATTCGCAGCCGGGTGATGAGCAGGGCATTGAGTGCGCCGGCCAGCACACCGACACCGAGCGCACCTGCCGCGGCGAGCGGTATCGGAAAATGGGCATCACGCCACATCTTGCCGAAGAGCACCGCGGTCAATCCCATGAGCGAGCCGACGGACAGATCGATGCCGCCTGTGACGATCACCGGCGTCATCGCCAGGGCGAGCAATCCCAATTCCACGTTCAGCCGCACGAGATTGTAAAAGTTACCCTTAGTGGCGAAGTTGGTGCCGACAACGCTGAAGATGGCGATTTCCGTCAGCAGCAAAGCGAACAAAACGATTTGCTGCATCGGCAGCGGCCGGGATGATTCAAGGGGAGCGGGCGGCAATGTCGAGGGGGCGATGGCGGACATTACTTGTTCCCCCGTTGCAAGGCATCGGTGCTGACGGCGATCAGGATAATGGCTCCTTGAATCGCTTTTTGCCAGGCGGGATCGCGGCCGAGCCATTTCAATTCCGGGTCGATTTGAATCAGCAGAATAACTCCGAGCAGCGTGCCGATCAGATTGCCGCGCCCGCCAGTGATGGCGATGCCGCCCACCACCACAGCCGCAATGACTTGCAACTCCAAACCAAAACCGGCGTCCGGAGAAACCACTGGCTGGCGAATCGAATTCAACAACGCTGCCAGTCCACTTAAGGCGCCCATCAACATAAAAACAGAGAAGATGGTGAGCTTCGGCCGAATCCCCACCAAGCGAGCGGCTTCACGATCCGATCCGACGGCGTATATCGCCCGGCCGGCGTACAGATGTTTCAGACCCCAATGGAACGCCAACAGAATCACTGCCGCGGAAATCAATAACATCCATTGGCCGAAGTGCTGCGTATGTCCGAGCCATTGAAAATCAGCGGGCGTGTCGTGGACGGATTGACCTTGTCGCATCCAAATTAGCGATTGCCGCATGATTACCATCGTCGCCAGCGTGACGACGATCGACGGCAAACCGAGAAACGCCACGAGCAAACCGTTGGCGGCTCCGAATGCGGCGCCGAGGAGCAATGTTACCATGGCTACTACCGGCATCGGCCAACCCATTTTGGCCATCAGTGCGGCACAGACTCCGCAGACAGAAAACATGGAGCCGATCGAAATGTCGATCTCCCTTGCGATGATCACCATGCTCATTCCTACCGCGGCGACCAGCACCGGGGCGGCGGTGACCCAGGTAAGGAAGAACTGCACGTGAAAAAAATCCGGCCGCACGATAAAAAGAATCAGCAACAATATGAGGTACGCCACGGCGACGGAGATTTCGCGCAGAAATCTGTGGGTGAATCCGTGCTTGGTGTGCGACCAGGTTGGCTCGACCGGCAGCGCAGTCATGCGGCCACCTCGCCGGCGACGTGGCCGAGAGCCAATTCCATGATCCGTTCTTGCGTTGCTTCGGTTCGATTCAGCGTGCCAACAATTTTGCCGTGGTGCATGACCATCACACGGTCGCTCATGCCGAGAATCTCGGGCAGCTCCGAGGAAATCATCAGAATCGCCAAGCCTTTTTTGGCCAGCTCCCCCATGAGTCGGTGAATCTCGCTCTTGGCTCCGACGTCCACGCCCTGCGTCGGCTCATCGAGAATAATCACGCGCGGATTGGTGGCGAGCCATCGGGCCAGAGAGACTTTTTGCTGATTGCCGCCGGAGAGGGTGCCGACGGGATTGAAAATGGATGCGGTTTTCACGCCCAGCTCTTTCACAAAACGGTTGGCGATGTTGCGTTCCTTGGCGAAATCGATCAAGCCGGCGGTGCGAATGTTCCCCAATGATGCAAGCGTCGTGTTGGCGGTGATCGGCATGTCGAGGATCACACCGTGCCGGCGGCGGTCTTCGGGAACATAGGCGATGCCGTGATTGATGGCTTGCGTTGGTGATGCGATGTGTACCAATTGGCCATTCAGCAGAATCTGTCCGCTGTCGGCTGGGGTCAGGCCAAAAAGAACACCCGCCAATTCGGTCCGGCCCGCTCCGACCAGTCCGGCCAAGCCGAGAATTTCACCGGCGCGCAATGAAAAATTGATTCCGTGAACGCCGGCCGTCTGGCAAGCCAGATCGCGCACTTCCAGAACGGTTTGGCCGAGCGGCACTTGAATCTTGGGAAATATCGCCGTCACTTCCCGGCCGACCATCATGCGGATCAATTCGCCGCGGGTGACTTCGGCCATCGGCTGCGTGCTGATCCATGTGCCGTCACGCAGCACCGTCACCCGATCGGCGATGGTCGGCAGTTCTTCCAAGCGGTGCGAAATATAAATAATGCCGACGCCGCTGCTTTTTAGCTTGGCGATCACTTGAAAAAGATTGTCGACTTCCCGATCGCTGAGGGATGCGGTGGGTTCATCCATGATGAGAATGCGCGCCTCGGCTCCGAGGGCGCGGGCAATTTCGACCAATTGCTGCTGCGGCATCGATAGCCGGTGAACTTCGACATCCGGCGAAAATGTTGCACCGACTTGAGCAAGCAATTCCGCCGCCCGCTTTCGCCGCTGTTTCCATTGCACTTTGTGCCACGGCCGCGGCTTTTCCAGGCCCAAAGCGATGTTCTCCGTGACGGGCAGATCGGGAAATAACGCCGGCTGCTGATAAATCGCCGCGACGCCGAGTGATTTGGCGAGCGTTGGATTGTTGTGGGTGATGGTCTGCCCGGCGATTTGGAGCGTTCCGGAATCGGCGAGCAATGCGCCGGTGATGATTTTAATCAGCGTCGATTTGCCGGCTCCGTTTTCACCCACCAGGGCGTGCACTTCGCCTGGCAACAGTTCCAGATGAACGCCCTTCAGCGCCTGCACGCCTGCAAAGGATCGAGTGACGCCGGACAGCTGAACCAGTGGATCGGTCGGCAAGTTTGGAATCTCCGCTGCCGCCATGATAAATCGCCGCCGCACCGGGCGAAAGAGAAGCTGGTGTCAATGATGCATTGCGGGGAGATACTTGACCATAGGTCCACCGAGCCAGGATTCGAAATTGTTCGCAAACCAAATCTGGGCGATGTATGGCAGATAGAACGGAACGTCCCGCCAATGGTCGGTTTGTATCGCCATGTTGGTCATCTTCATTGGCCAATCGCTGATATCGGGCCGCGCCTCCGCCGGAAAACGGCTGACAATGACCAACAGTTGACGAAAGGCGTCAACGGCTTTTTGAGGTCTGCCCTCAATTACATACAAATGGACCAAGTTCTCGGTGCCGGAGGTTTCCAAAGGATTGGCAAGGGTGCCGGCAAAAGCGGTCTCGGCGTTTTTCAAATCGCCGCGGGCGATATCGATCTCGCCCATGTGATTGAGTGCCATCGCGCTCTGGGGATTGACAGCCAGTATTTGTCGCAGCATGTCATCTTCAGTATTCCAATAACCGAGCTGCAGGAACGACAAAACGCCCAGAATGATCGAAATGACGGCCACTGCTGCGAGTGCGGGCCGCCGGGGCTCGTCGGGTTGTCCGCTTAGGAGGCCTGCGACTGCGATGGCCGCTCCGAGCATTGCCAGAACCATGTAGTGATCGGCCACGGTGGAATAGAATTGAAACAGAAATGGGTTCAGCCCCAGCACGGGGAGCAACGCTGCGGCACCGATGAGAGCACCGGCCAGCAACCACGGTCGCCGCTGCCGAAGTCGAAGCAGAAT